>Ga0157369_10000075_pt1 | contig 136520 bp, 144 predicted proteins | sample C25metaG_FD_113461 | JGI IMG/M metagenome (GOLD analysis project Ga0157369, IMG submission 113461) | Corn rhizosphere microbial communities from Kellogg Biological Station, Michigan, USA - C2-5 metaG | ecosystem: Host-associated > Plants > Roots > Rhizosphere > Soil | place: USA: Michigan... | reverse complement strand
TGCTTGTACCTGTTCTACTGGCTGACACTTGGTAAGGTCAGTAGTGTAGTGGACATTATCTATTTTAGTCTTATCAACAGTCTCAATCTTGAACGTGGTGAGGTTGCAGGCTTGGACTTGTTCGACACAGTCCTTAGTAACGGTAACAGTTGCAGTGTCGCTTTTGCTACCATTTTGGGTGTCTGCGGCTGCCGTGTTTGTCAATGTGTTTGTACCACAAGCAAGTGCGCTATCGGCGGCTACTTGGGCGGTGAGCTTGACAAATCCACCCGCTCCAGGAGCGTAGTTACCAATATTGATACCTTGCTGAGCAACCGTGTTTGCAGTAATTGCTTGGAACTTGTTACCGGTCAGTGAGTTTGAGAGGTATGTAGAACCAGCTACGTAGCTAAGGTTAGTAGGAAGTGTATCCCGGATAACGACGCCATCTTGCTCTGTAGTACCAGTATTTTTGTACTGGACGAGGAAGTCAACGAGGTCGCCAGCCTTTGCGCTTACTGTTTTACTAAAGTTGTCAGCATTATGTGCGCTTACTGTTTTAGCAACAGTGAAGTTTGGCTGGTCTGCCTTAAAGCGATAGGTAACGTAGCCTGAGTACTGCGTACAGCCAGGTACTTTACCGTCAAGTGCGTCGTAGCCAAGTGGTGTACCGGTGCTAAAAATAGCGTCCGGAAGGGTCTTGCCGTTAGTCGCGCCATTGTTGGTAATCTTAGCACTGCCAGATTCGATACGAATATCCATCGTACTACCGGTAGTGTTTTTTAGCGTTGCCTCATCCCAAACTTGGCTTGGTGATGAGTTGCTTGCGCCAACGTAGCCGTTGATTGTGCCAGTTGAGCCGGCCGCGACGCTTGCTGGAAGCTCAGCCTTCATATAGGCGCCTGTTGCGATACCCTTGTAGTTATGCGCGGCATCGTTAAGGTTGCTTGCTGCATCATTGTGATAAAATACGTAAACTTCGTACTCGTTACCAGCGACAAGTGATTCATTCTCACTAAACTTGCTGTTTGTTGTAACGTTGCGGATCTGAACGAAATTACGTTCGTCACCCTGTACCGGATTATCGGTGATTGAGTTGAATGTTACGTGGTCGGATGGATGAGCCATCGTGAACGTTGGACGGTCTGGTCCCCATGCGAGAAGTCCTGCAGGAATCGCAACTGTAGCAGTAGCGATCGCTGTAAGAGCCCATATACGCTTTGAGACCTTACCGAGTAGTGATGTTAGGGTCATTTCGCTATCTCCTTAGACGCGCCTATAGCGCGTTATTAAAATTGGTGGTGTACTACGACAAAAATCCGAGAACACTCGGAATAAGCAAAACTAATTGTCAACGTACTTCACCATCCCGAGAGTTTCATCTTCAATCAAGCTATACCTTACAGTGTATTAGAGGTTGCTGCCTAGGCAGGACACCACCAGTAAAGGTAACATCCTGCCTGAGGTGGCAGCTACGAATATGAGCGCATGACCGGTGCTTCATCTAGGTTGGTGAAGCACCGGTCGACCTCTCAGCAGGACTGGTGAGTGATCGGGTTGACGCACCCGGTCGCGGTTCCAGTCGGCCCCACGGAGGGGGCGGGCATTGACGGCGTCGGAGGCTTGGAGGCTCCCGGCGCCGTCTGGGTGCTGCCGCTGCCCGGTGTCGTCGACGGGTTCGCCGTTTCCGACGGGTGAACGGGCGGCTTCGCCGGGCCCGACGGCGATGCGGCGGGCGTGTGGTATGGGTTGGTTTGGAGCGGGTTCGGATCCTTCGGGCAGACCCCGTGATCCAGATTGTGCACCGTTCCGTTGCTCCATACGCACGTTGCCGGCGGACTCGTCGGCGTGGTGCTCGGCGGCCCCGAGGGGGTCGACGGCGTCGGCTTGTGGCCGGGCTTGGTTGGTGTGGCCGGTGTGATCGTGGGCGGCTTCGACTGGGTCGGAACCGACGGTGTGATCGTCCTGGCCGTCTCACAGGGGAAGGCCTCCGCTCGCTTGTCCTTGAGGTTGACCCCCAGGGCGAACGGACACCTACCGTTTTTCAGTGTGTAGGTGAGCGCCATGAACGGCAGGTTCTCCTGCCCGTTCGGGTCGGTCACCTTATGCACGCGCGGCTGGTTGCCTCCCACGAGCGCGTCGAGCGGCCAGTTGGCCGTTGACGTTGCTGTCTTGGTCCCCTGGTTATCGAGCACGTAGAGCAGTGTGTTGACGAGTTCTGCGTCGGACTGGTAGCCCGCTGTGACGAACTTCGCCTTTTCTGCATCCTCGCCCGCGCCGGTCATGATGTAGGAGCCCGCGCTGTCGACCTTGAAGGTCAACCAGCCCAGCATATCGGTGGACGACTGCTTGAGCATGGCTGTCAGCCACGGGTTGGCGTCGGCAACCGAGAAGTCCCCGATCGTGGCGTCGCCGAGCGCTTGCGCGTAGGCGTCACCAAGGGTCGGGTTCACGCATATCTCAGAGACGAGCTCCTTGAATTGCGCGTCGGTGCTGGTTGCACTGAAGGGCGTCGAGACGCTCTCAGTCCACAGCCGACCCGGGGTATGGGGCAGCGAGTTGGGGCTGAGCGCGTCCCCCGTTGTACACTTAGCGGCATCGGGCAGGAGATCTCCGACCTTGACGGTCAAGTCCACTGCGGGGTTTCCGGTTTCGGCCGCCGCGGCAGTTGTTCCGAAGAGGTGTGGCGCGACCAAGTTACCGGACAGTGTCGCGAACAGTGTTACCGCTGCCACGGCAGATGCCGCGAGAACCTTCATGCGGGTGGTCCGGCGCACACCTTCCACCGCGGCGAGAATCGCTGCGAGGAAGATGAGCAAGAACACCCAGTCGCTCGCCCGGAGTGCCAGCACCGTCAGCGTACCCGCGCTCACGATGAACGCGATACGCGAGAGGGTGCTGCGGGAGCTGATAGCCCGGCCGAGGGCGACCACGGTGAAGAGAAGACAGAAGGTCTCGGGGCTGAAGAACCGGTAGGGCGGCCACATCGGCCACACGATGGCGAAGGTGGTGGTGCTGAATGCACTCACCCCAGCCAGGTAGTGGCTCTTCTTGCGGAGGGCGATGGCCGTCAAGACCACGCCCAGGACGACTACTGTTAGGTAAAACATCGTTCTGGTCCTTTCTTGGTCTTGCGGCTCAGTGGCGCCGCTCGGCGAGCCGTCGGACAGTTCCGGCGGCGCGAGCCATGGCGCCATCGGCGCCCGGCTGGTCGAACTTCTGCTGCATCCAGTCGAACAACTTGTCGACAGGACCGCGGTCCTCGGCCGGAGTCTCCAGGCCGGCGAACGTTGTCGCCGCCCTGAGGGCACGGTTGTGGTTCCCGGTCGCGCCCATCGTGCGCATGTAGGCGCCGACGGCACCCCGGTAGGCATCCGTGCTCTCGCCCAAAGGGGCGAGGAACGTGCGGAGCTGTCCGAAGTCGTCGTTGCCTGCGTCGGCGGCGCGGTTCATCCGAGTGACCGCGTGGTCGTACTGGATGTGGAATTCGATGTTCGGGCTCTCCAGGAGTTCGCTAACGGCGTCCTGGCAGAGTTCGCGGGTACTACGGCTCATGGCTGATTCTCCTTGAAACGTGGGCCGGGTGGCCCGGGTTGGTGGGTTTCCCGGCGCTCTGCAGTTGCGGCGGGGGCGCTCAGCGCATAGAGATGTGCTAAGTGTTCCCGCCGCAACTTCCGTTTGAAGGGGAAATTGTATTCGTAACTGCATGCTGCTTGCAAGAAGCAGCAACTGAAACCGCGAAATTCACGGCCTCGGTTGCTGCTTCTTAACAAACAGGCTAATACAGTAAGGTATAGCCTGATTGTCAATGTTCTCATCTTGGCGCGTAAGCTTTTACCTCACTCACCGTGACCTTACGATGCTATCACATTTATGTTAAAAAGTCAATATATAGGGCAACGTTTTAAGCATAAGTGCAACAATAGTTAATTAGTGATTAACACTTCTCAAGTCGCTTGTTCTTGCCTTTATTTATGGGCCGTTGTATTGTAGATATCCCCTGTACGCGAGAGTGAGGAAGTACATTGCATCAACACAGTCAACCGGGTGGTGTCGAGTTGAGCCATGCGCTGAAGATGCGTATTCTCGATCTCGCCCCATTCACATTAGATGAGCTGTTCGCGGGTGAAGTCAGTGCGAGCAGCCCCACACTTGATCACCTCCGCAAAGTGACGCGCCTCAAGATTATCGAGGTGTTCAGTACTGCCGGCGGGGCTAGTCGTGGTACTGTTCGCAGGCCGATCGTCGGCGCCAGCTACGTTCTGTCTGGCGAGGGCACGGTCAGTGGACTGGCAACGGCCATCGATCGTCTCCTGGCGGCATCCCACGACTTCGTCATCAGGGCGGGTGATCTGCCGCCGGTGTACCGAGGACTCGCCAAGCAGTGGCGCGACTCGGTTCGGGCATGCATCCAACACCTTCTTCTTCTGGAGGCGGTAGAAGAACTGCGGCGGGCCGGCGCACAGCTCTGGTACTTTGAAGGCGACCAGCAGTGGATGGTCGCACAATCTCTCATCGACCAGTATGGCGACCTGCTGCGTGATGTGAAGTCATTGCCAAGGTCCAGGCGTCGCATCAAGCGCGACCAGCGCGCATGGCACGGGCGCCCCGCTTGCCAACGCGGGCGAGTTATGGAAGGGGTATCGGTGGGGTACGCAGCGTAATTCCGCGCTGCGTCAGGGTAGGGGTGGGGTGCGAGTAAAATCGTGCCCCACCCCTAAAAAATGCTTGAAAATAAGTGACTTATCTGCTAGAATAGCGTAAGTATTGAGAGATTTGACTCTCTTTCGCAATTTGGTCTCATCGTCTAACGGTTAGGACACCAGGTTTTCATCCTGGCAATCCGGGTTCGATTCCCGGTGAGATCACCATAGGAAAATTATTGCCAGCAATGGCTTGAAACAATGGATTCACCCCTGTAAAAAGGGGTGAATTTTGGTTTCGACCGCTTAAATCTGCGTAAGTTGGCAAACTCTTGAAAATGAGGCCGAAAAACTGGGCTTTTTTGACCGGATCAATCTGTTTTACGACCAGTTCATCTAAGTTTTCGACGAAATATTTTACGCGGGCGATAACCCGGTCTATGTTCATTGGTTTCTTTGCTTCCATATCCATCCTTTCTAGTGATAGTTGCTTAATTTGTTTATCGACATCTTCTAACTCTTCGTTTAGGTACTGCTGAGCTGAGGGCGCGATAGTAGCGAAGTTCTTGGCCATGCTGCGAGCTTGTTGGTCAAGGCTGGTGATCTTACTGTCAATCATGATGATCTGCGTGTTGTAGTAGGCCAGACGCTTGTCATAGGCAGCTTTAATGGCAGCAAATAATGTGTCGATGTCCTGCTGAGAGAACTCCAAGCCACCAACGAATTCTAGTACGCGTAACTCGAGCTCTTCTTTCTTGACGCGGAACTTGTGGCCGCGTTTGTCGCAGTGGTAGTAGGAGTAGTATTGGCCGGTCTTGCCACGTGATGAGCTGCCGAGTAGTGGTTTGCTGCATTGTGGACACATAACAAAATTCTTGAAGGCAAAGTCCGGGTGGCGTGTACCTTTTGGTGTGGCGTTTTCTGGCGCTACACTGTCAGTAATAGCGATTTTATTGTTGGGCATTTCTATGATCGTTCGCTTACCCTTGTTGGCACGATTGAACAGGTCAATTGAAACAAGTCCGTCAAACATACATTTGACAGGCTGGTTTTGCGTCCACTTTTCGACATTCACACCGGCATAGATCGGATTACGCACCATTTTCCAGAGTTTTTTATGGTCGAGTAGGGCTGGCTCGGTTCGACCGATGATACGTGTCTTGTCGTCCTTAGCTCGTCTTAGTTGCGGTCGGCCGCGATACCCCATGTCATTGAGCTTTTTGGCAATTTCTCTATCACTGAATTGTCCACTGGCGCGAAGTTCAAACAATTGGACGATATATTTAGCCTCATCAGGGTGTGGTTTGAGAATCATGCGCTTGCCATGCTGGGTCTCTACTTTTTCGCTGATGAGTCCGTATGGCGCTTGGCGCATCCAGTAGCCCATTTGCGTGTAGCGAATCTCTGCACCAATGACACGACTCAGAATGTCCCGGACTTCATCTTTTGACCGTTCGGCTTCTAACATTTCAGATTTTCGGCTTGGCGAGTAGGTACTCCATTTGTATTGCTGACCCACATATTCAAGCGTGTTGATTTGCTCATTGCTAATGACACCATACGTGTCGGCAAGTGTTACACCACATTGATCGAGTTGCGTTTTAAGCAAGTCGTATGACAGCGAGCCGCCACGCGTAAAACGGTCAATTGATTTGATGATGAATAGGTCAACTTCATTCTTCGGGTCTTTGCAATAATCGACTGCCTCCTGCATAGGCTGTTGTTCTTTGCTTGCTGATTCCAGAAACAGGAAGAACTTTTTAATGACAATGCCCTTGTTCTCGGCATAGCGTTCGATTTGCTCTTTTTGTGCTTCTGGTGAATCGCTATCTGTACCTTGTTTCGTGGTCGAAACGCGGATAGCTGCGACAGCATTTTTACTTGGTGATGGCTGCATTCTCCCCCTCCTCGAAAATTACTTCTAGCAAAATGTCAGCCAGTATTTCCAGCTTTTGATTGTCCTCAAGCCCTACTATTTCGGGTTGATAAACCTCTTTATTCTTTGCGCCTTTTGTTCTACCCATAGATGTTAACTATTCCTTATAGCTATAGTATACTATAACAAATAGAGATAGTTCAAGTGTTTTAAAGTAGCATTTACACCCCTATGGGCAAGGGTCTAAATGCATGTCTTTCTAATCTGTTATCGCTTGTTTTTTCATGTTACCTACCTTATAAATATAGGTGTAGGTAGGGTTGGTTAATAAGTAAAGTGCCTGTTACAAGAACAAATAAAAACAACAAAGATACATAAATCTAAGAACTAATAAATACCTATCTAAAAAAATAACTACTAAAATCAATACCTAAAGAATCATATAAAACTAGCTATAAACATCATAAATAAAGACCTAAGAAATCATAGAAATCCTAAAGCTATCTAAGACTGAATATATCTAACGAATAAGAATAATCTGCATATGACTGAACTACCTAAAATAACTATGAGACAAAAAGATATACTAAGCCTACTGTACAAACATAGGTTCTTAAATCGCATTCAGATACAAGCGTTACTTGGTCATAAGGACGCCAAAAATACGAATCTCTGGCTGAAAGACTTACGCGAGAAGCGCTACGTTGAATGGATCTACTCAACCCACTTTGCTGAGAAAACCAAGCCAGCCGTGTACTACTTGGGTATTAACGCTATACGTCGCTTTCGGCAAGTCGGCGTACATGAAGGCTATATACTGAAATACTACCGTGAGTCGGGTCGTAGTCGAGCGTTTATTGACCGTTGCATTTTGCTCGCGGACGCTTGCATTGCCTTCAGGCAAGCCAACAGAACCTTGACATCGGACAGAAAAGCAAGGAAAGATGATGTTTGGTTTTACTACGAGACAGAAGCCGATATGGCCGAAGATGGCTATTACGAGTTTCTTAACGACACCGAGATTCATCCAAACCTTTGCTACACAAAGCATGGTTACGATGAAGACTGGGAAGAAGTAGTGATCGCAAGCTACACTGTTGAAGTATTTGATCCCACAGTACCCAGGTACAGCATGCGCAAACGACTCAAGGAGTATGTGAAGTTCTTGGACGGTGAGGAATGGCAAGACGAAATGAAGGAGGACGATCCGCCGATTGCCCTGTTTGTCTGCCCAACCAAAGCTGACATGATCTACTGTAAGCGAGCCACCAGGAAGCTGCTTGAGGACGCGTGGGATGCTGAGAAGATTCATATGCGGTTTGCGACAACCGAATCAGCGAAGACGCAAGGGTTCAGGGCTAAGATTTGGGAGGAGGTTGAGTTGCCTAAGGATGACTAGCGTACACAAGCGTTAGTACCTAGAACTTGTGTTTGCTATGACAAATCGAATCGGCTTGTTTTGCGAAGAAAATAAATTCAGTGTCTATCTGTTAGAGTACAATTAGGATATGAAGAAGATCGTCCCTGCCAGCGCAACTTTGATTCCCGACACCGCTACGCTCATGTACCAAGGTATCATCTACGGAACCTACCAATGGCAGCAAGAGCTGTTCGATGGCTCTAAGACAACCTTTGAAATGCTGAGACGACCAGATACAGTTGAGGTTATAGCTGTTGTAGACGACAGAATACTGGTACTCAATGACGAGCAGCCGCACCGTGGTGCTCGTCTTGGTTTTCCTGGTGGTCGTGTTGATGATATCGACGAGGACATCACCCTTGCTGCTAAGCGTGAGACACTTGAAGAAACAGGCCACGCATTCAAGAACTGGCGACTCGTGAAAGTATGGCAGCCACAAACAAAGATCGAGTGGTTTATCCATCTATTTATTGCCTGGGATGTTGCAAGCACCACAGAGCCACATCTCGACGCTGGCGAAAAGATCACCGTCGAACATTTGCCATTTGAAAGGGTAAAGGAACTCGTCTTCCAAAAGGCAGGCTACCTTGGTGAAGTGGGTACTGTTTTTGAAGACCTGGACAGTATCGAAGAACTTATGGCACTGCCTGAGTTTAGCGGGAAAGAGGTGGAGATTTAAGGATGAAGCCAAGCGCCAAGGCCCAAGCAGTCCTCAATCGCATCTACTACGCCACTCTTTCAACGGTTGACCTCAACGGCAATCCATGGAACAGCCCTGTCTATTGTGCATATGACGAGAACTTCACTGTCTATTGGGGCTCGCACGTTGAAAGCCAACATTCACAGAACATTCGGGCAAACCATAAAGTGTTTATCGTCGTTTACGACTCAACAGTCGTACCCGGAGACGGCGAAGGTGTATATATTCAGGCTCACGTCGAGGAAATAACTGACCCAACCGAGATAGCTAAAGGACACAAACTCCTACAAGACCGCAGGCCAAATTGGTACTGGAAGCTGGAAGAACTGCAACCAGATAAGCCTGTCCATTTATTCAAAGCGATTCCTGAACATATCTGGATGAATGGCGAGGCTGAGAAGGATGGGCAGTATATTGATACGAGAGTTGAGGCCCAAGCATGACCTTACAAACCAAATCCGGCAAACAACTACATCCAATCGGCATCGGCACATGGAACATCAGCAGCGAGCTCGACCTTGATCCATCTGCAAAATATAAGGCTAAACCCGTGCATGGCAATGAAGAGGGGGAAATTGAAGCACTGCGTTACTCACTCGATAAAGGCCAAAACCATATAGACTGTGCAGAACTGTATGGCGGCTTTTATACGGATGAGGTCGTTGGGCGAGCGATTGCTGGCTACAACCGCGAGGACCTGTTCATTGCAGATAAGCTCTGGAAATCGAGCGTCGGCAACGGTCAAGTTCGCCCGACCGTGGAGCGAATGCTAAAGAAGCTCGGCACTGACTATATTGACCTGCTATATATCCACGCCCCATGGGAAGGTGTGAACTGGCAAGAAGCGATTCCGCAAATCGATGACCTGATTGATGAAGGCATCGTCCGCTACTTTGGCGTTAGCAACTTCACCATCGAGCAAATGCAAGTGGCGATGCAGATAACCAAGCATACACTCGTTGCCAACCAGATGAATTTCAACTTGCTTCACAAAGAAGAAGTGCCGCAAGCGTTCCGCGATTTCTGTAAGCAACATGATATTCAAATCGTTGCCTATCAGCCTATTAAGCGCCGGGAAGTATTGGAAAACGAGACGGTCAAAGCGATTGCGGCCACACATAGCGCAACACCTGCGCAAGTTGCGTTGGCTTGGCTCATTCAGCTTGGAGCACTACCAATTCCAAAGGCGACTAACAAAACGCATATTGATGAAAATCTGAAAGCTGTGGACTTGAAACTTACTGATGAGGAAACGGCAAGATTGGAGACTCTATGACCCAGTCCAAATTCATCCCCAAACCAGGTCAAGTAGACTACACCAACATTCGATACGCACCCGTCATTAATATTGTTGTGATGTTCAAAGATAAGATTTACTGCGTGAAGCGCTCACCAGACATGCAACTCTACCCCAACTACTGGGATTGGGTATGCGGCTTTCTTGACGATAATCAAAGTATTGAAGAAAAAGCTTACGAAGAACTAAGCGAGGAGCTTGGGCTAAAGCAGGATGACATCGAAAGCCTGACGCGCGGTGAGCCTTGGATTGATGAAGCACCTGAATACAAAAAGACATGGCTCATTGTTCCAGTACTCGCAAAAGTAAAGACTGATAAGTTTACGCTCGATTGGGAAGCTACGGAGGGCAAATGGTTTGAACCGAAAGAATTGAGAGAACTCGGTATGGTACCTGGATCTCTAAAGACCGCAGAGCCATTCTTTCCGGATATCTCTGTAGAGGTAGAGGAAAAACAATAAGTCATGAAGACCATCTATCGCACCATTGTCTCCGCTCTTATCTTCTCCAAAGACGGTAAATTGCTCATGGGTATGAAAGATCCAAAGGACGGAGGCGTCTACGCTGACTGTTGGCACATTCCGGGCGGTGGTGTCGATGAGGGTGAAACGAAAGAACAGGCGCTGCGACGCGAAATACTTGAAGAGGTCGGGGTCGACATCGCTAGTTGCAAGGTTGCGCTCGTTGACGATCAAGGGACTGGCGAGACTGAAAAGACCCTCAAAGATACAGGCGAAGAAGTTTTCTGCAAAATGCAGTTTAACGTCTATCGGGTTGATATTGATCAAAATGCAGATAAAATCAAAACCGAATTGAGCGACGATCTCGTAAAACTAGCCTGGGTTGATCTCACAGACCTAAACAACTACAAGCTTACGCCACCATCCGTAGCTCTATTTAAAAGACTCGGGATGAAAGGATCGTTATAAAATGCGATACACCAAACATGATCTAGCAATTGCAATATTAAAAGCATACGATCAAATCAAGCCAAGGGCGCAGAATAAATCTAACGCGCTCGGCGGTCGAGCCGGGAGTACGGGCGATATTGAAACCGTCTTACAGACTACCTTTACGCCTGAGGAACGTGCCCTAGCCGGGCAAGTTATAAATAATTTGGTAGATCGAGGGCTCCTAACACCTACATGGGAAGATCTCGTAGAGCCTGAGAATTGGCTCAAGATCACCAACTTAGGAGAACAGGCGGTACAATCCGGTGCCTTGGATGAGTTGGATAATTTGTTATTAGGCCTTCACTCGACAGACGATCTCCTCAAAATGAGAAATGGCGCGTATGAAGCAATGGCTGCTCAGAATACGGACTGGCAACGGCACGCAGCAACCTCGTCTAGGGAGCTGACAACAAAGGTGCTTCATACAATCGCGCCAGACGCCAACGTAAGGGCCGATCCCTTATTTACACCGGACACCTCGGCCAGCAACGGGATCACACGCAAACAACGTGTCAAGTACTATTTACGTCAAAAAAGTGGTTCAGTCTCAGGTTCTGATGCAGCAGTTATCGAGAAGGCGTGTGATTTAGTTGAGGCCTGCTATACAAAACTTAATGTAGTCACTCATACCGACATACGAGAGGTAGAAAGTATCATCAGATTAACAGAGGAAGCCCTATACTTTGTGCTCATGTAAATTATTTTTTAGTAATACATTTTATAATGATTGAATATATTGGACTATGAGTGTTCTAAAAATCCCCACCATACTAATGCCGCCGGAAGAGCTTACGCTGCTTGGATTCACAATAGGACCGGGGCCTGCGGTACGTCTACGAGATAGCAACGGAAATATGCATTTAGCCCATACCATGCTTATCCCGAACGAAGTACCGCACGAAAAGATGCTGCACTGGCTATTCTTTCACGCCTTAATAACTAATTCTATTGAACCGCTCGAGGTGTACGATAACAGACACTTGTTTACCCTGGAAGACTTAACCCAATCAGAGGTTGATAAACTCATATCTCAAGAAATGGCAGACTATGATAGTATCATCAACCAGGCATATCAAGTCTCGGTAGTTGATCGCATGTCGTATATCGATGCATTTGACCAGTATCAATTACTTGATACAGTATTTTTGAATGCAATTAAGAACTACTTTGGAGCCGAGACTGTGCAATCCCCACGCCTACGATCCGTTGATATGTCCTATTGGCAGATTTCTATATACATCTCGATTATCGAGGTGCTGTTGGGTACCCCTCCATTTTGTATCAATGAAGATGTTGTTTGTCCAGATTGTTCAAGAAATTGGGGAGCACATCATAATATCGGTATGGGTGCGTGGCTTCAGGCAAAACTGTACGACAGAATTGAGAACCGAGATATAAGGACGCAGTATAAGAAAATTATTGGTACGGCGCGTAACCAGATCCGCCACAAAAACATTCATGAGGGCCTTACGCCCACGGCGTTATCGCCATCACTGCCCACTGGGCCATTCTCATATAACACATCGCAGTCCGTCAAATACTATACTGATGATAAGTTTGCTCTCCAATCGGTTATTCAGCACCTGCAGGAGATTACCAGATTCATGCTCTTAAATAAGGTTACAGGTTTTGAAATATATCCAGAGCTTCGAGGTGTTCATGGGTATAGCATAGTAACTGAACTTCCGGCTTCAGTATTTGACTAATACTGCTTAACCGTTTCATAGCAGACTATGTACCCGGAAGCTGAAATGCTTCTTTTCTGAAATAACAACATGGTCTCTTAGCGGTATCTTTAGTATTAGACTCGCCGCCACTAATTGTTGGGTAGTTTTGATGTCCTCATCGCTCGGATCAGCCACGCCTGAAGGATGGTTGTGCACGATAACTATTGACGCGGCTCTATCTGTAAGTGGCCCAGCGAACACTTCTCTCGGGTGGACAAGAGTACTATCAAGTAGTCCAATTGTTACAATTCGTTGAGCAATCAATCGCTGGCTACTATCAAGAGAGAGGCAGATGAAGTATTCTTGCTTCTTGTCTCGAAAATGCTCAACACAGGACAGGACATCTTTCATAGTGAGGATAAGTCTGTTTCGGGTTGATATATACGGACTTTGACATAAAGGGCAGACGGTATCGTCTTTGCATCCTACGCCTACATCATTTGTCATAGGCGCGCATTTTCGAGAAGATTGATTCACTTTTTCATACTACCACTACTAGTGTTACTTTATGTCTGTTAATCATAGTACACTATATTGCCAAGTGACACTAGTAGTGTCTGTTACTATGAGTGATAGTTGGCTACAGTGAAAGCATGACATCCCAAGAGGCGAAATACCTGACAGCATTCGGCCAACGAATAAGCGAATTAAGGCGCAAGAGTAAACTCACGCAAGAACAACTTGCCGAGAAAGCTGGCTTAACACAGCGAACTATCGCTTCTATAGAACAGGGTCAACGATGGGCGCGTTTGTCTACGCTGCATAAACTGGCGAAAGCTTTGGGAGTTCCCCGTCACGAATTGCTAAAAGACCGTGGAACGAAATAAACTTAGTGATATGAGCGCAACAAAACTTGGAAAAGCAATCGGACTAAACTTGCAAAAAGCACGCAAAACGCGGCGCTATACTCAGGAAGAAGTCGCTAAAAAAGTCGATGTAACGACAAATTACTACGCCACTCTTGAGCGTGGTGAAGCCACGGCGTCTATTGAAACGTATTATGCTATTTTCACTGTACTCGATATAAAAGCAACGGATATCTTTCCGGACGGACTTTAGTTTGTAAAATCTTTTGGACAGATAGGGTCCTTCTTACCTTCTGAGGCCGAAAATGCAAGGTAATGGGCGCTAAAAAGGTATGTCATCAAGATTTATTGGCTCGTCCTCGGAATCGCTAAGCTGTCTCTTATTCTTGATCTGTGGCTTGTATTTCTTTTCAAAGTACTCCCAAAGAAATAGACCCAGTGATGCTGACGTATTTACTATAAATGCTGCCCAAAGAGGATCATCAACGACATACTCATCATGCGCTTTACCGTGGGCTGTAGATTTGTCACTTCGAAGGTCGTCGATGGTGGCACCTAAGCTGCGAAGTTGGCCTGCGATCGTAATAAGTTCTGGCGGACACTCAGTCTTAGAATCAAAGCCAAACTCCTTAACGATCATGGTGACCAATTTAGAGAGTGATTTATTCCTAATGGCATCGGCCTTGTCTCTAAATGTTTCATCGGCAAGTATGGTTTTAATTATGCCTTCTAGGGTTGATGACGCTAGCGAGACCGCTTGATCGGGATTCTCATATACATTCTTGGTTGCACGCGTAAAGTTTTGATATGCACTTTGGTTTTTGTCTTTTAGAACGTTCTTAAACTCAGATACGACCGGCAAGAATCCTGGTGTGTCAATTCCCAGATCTATAGCAATCTTAATTAACATATCTTTTGGGATTTTATGGAGTGTTTCAGCGAGATCTATCTCAGTATTCTGTTCGTTCTTGAAATAAATATGGAAATTTTCATTGTCGCCCCAGTTGTTATAGCCATCATATTCTTCATGCCATTTTTCAATGTAACGTCGGACATTTTGATACTTCGCAGTGTCAAACAAATCCCACAAGGTCTTCTCGACCTTTGGGGTTAGTTCCATAAGGTATTTGGGTGATATGTCAGAGTATTCCATTACGCATCTATTCCAATGGTGGCGCAAGCCGATCCTTATTTACCACTAAATAATCTTTAAGTGCTGCGAGGTCTCCCGTCTCATTGATAAGTTCATTATAGACATCTGGCGGCACCCAGCCAGTAGGTTGCGCGGTGTCCAACTGAGTCAATAGCTCCTCAAGTACATCAGGGTAGACACTAAACAAGGGAAGAACTTTCTTCAGCCCTTCTTTTTTCAATCTGAATGAATTTGATTCGTTAATGAAACCCTCAAGTAAAATACCCTTGATGAATGCTTTTGGATAATTGGTGTAGTCAGCATTCAACGAGATAAGATACGCTATTGCCGAGCCCGAATCACCGTCGGCTGCTTGTAGTATGTTCCGTCCAAGGTTATCTTGTTGTACGTTGTTGAGTCGACTTATTTCGAGGCGATCGTTGGAGTTTAGCATTTCAATAGCGGCATTTTGTCGCGGCCAATTGCGTGACTTCAGTTCAGTGATGATCCCGTTATATGCAGTACTAGTCTTGAGATGTGCGGCTTTCATAGTGCGGAAGTCGACCGCTGTAAGGCTGGCTCTTTGAGCTGCGCTTAATTTATCGTGCTCCCAAAAGGCTTCAAGAAGTTTAAGCCCTGTAGGACGCAAGGCAGCGTTCGTAAGGGCATATGAAACTAATGAATCGTCTGCTCTCTTGCCAATAGCATCATATAGATCTTTGTTTTTCAAGAAAATCATTTGTGATATGCGCGGGCAACCAAGTACAAAATCGTGCCATTGATCCTCTGTAATGAAGTCTGTACCTACTGACTTTAGAAATTCTGGCAAAAACCATATGCCTCGAATAACTAGGTCACTGAGCGATGGATCACTACACATCTTTTCAAGCTCACTGCTATAAACGTTTGCCAAGTGTCGGTAGCTTTCTGGATCAATACGCACAGATATTTCCCGTGCGTATGTTTGTATACTTATTTTACTGCGTTCAAGGAAGTCTACGTTGCGTGTTAATCTCTCTATTAAAGTTTCAACGTATTTCTTCCGATATAAGGTGGGCTTTTCAAGAATCGCGGAAACGGCAACACTAACAGCATTGAGCAGTTCTTCTTTTGTCGGTGCAGATTCGTAAGGGTGACCATATACGCATCGCATATCATAGATATAGGTCAGTTTTTGTAGCGCAACATCATCTATTAGTTCGTATTCATTGGCTCGTTTTAGAATAAGTGAATCTGCACTTTGCCTACTTGCTTCTCTTGTTTCAATTTCCGTAATAATTTGTTGTGCCCTGTTGTCTCTCGTAGCCGCTTCTCTAAGTTTTCTCTTTAGCGATTCGGCACAGCAGATCCATACGAGAATATAAGCTCCTCGGAGAGCACCGCCTTCGGCTGATGCTATCGCCTCATCAAATAGGGGCTTATCTTCCTGGGAAAGTATCTTGTCGCGGAAGTTGGTAAGTTTAGACATTATATTTTATAGTGTAGCACCTCTGAAGGCTGAACGGGCCCCCAGGCTCATCTTACAGGGGTGGGAATAGAAAAACTAGAGCTGTAATATACTCGGATCTTACTTACAGCGTCTGTTGATAGAGACTAGTCTTTCTTTTTCTTCTCGTCCAGTGATTTTTTGACAGCCTCCGCCAAAGCCTCATCAGAACGAGCTATCTCACTACCGAAACCTTCCATAGAATCAATAAACTGAATCGCATAATCCCGATTGGCGTTTTTCGGGTCATGAATTTTCAAATACCGTATGACAGCTTGTATATCTTCTTCGGTTTTGTGGTATTCGTCGTACATATATGCTCCAGTATATCACTCAGGCTAGGCTAAAAAGCGGTCTATTCCGATAAAACGTATCATCTGCCAGGCAAGTGGCGTTGATTCTATGCGTCGCATTACTTCGCAGCTGTCGTTTTGAGATAAGATATTGAGTGATCCTTCATAGAGTATGCTTCGATCGAGAATGGCAATCTTGCGATGATGATTGCCGGTATAAAGAACCTGAACACCGATATGTTGCAGTTCGGATATAGCCTTATAAGCGTCGTCTTGCCGATAGCCTTCGTCGTGGGTTCGGGGGTCACGAGTGTTGATCGCTATACGTACTCTACGAGCCTTTAGTTTTTCCAAGATTTGCAGTAAGGTCTTGAGTCGTCGATTTGTGATAAATGGGCACTCGATAATAACTTCACTTTGACAGTTGGCTAAGTCCTTTAAGAAAGCTGGATAGAAGGTATTCTGGTCATAGAGTTTGGAGCTGAGTAGATCAGTTGGAGCCACCGGACGTTTAAGGAAACTAAACATTATCCGTCTCCTCGTTGGCGACGTATGTCATCTCGTCACCTACTTCAACTATGCCCAGTACTTTTAATCGCGGCTCAATATATTCCATCTCACCGAAGAGGGTTTCGACCCTAGTCACCCTGAGGTTCACCAAAATTATCTCTAAGATCAGAAAAGTTCGACAATATAAGTTGTCGAACTTTTCTTTTGGCTCTACCTCTGTAAAAAGAGTTTGATTCCTCATAAGCATCATGCGATACAAAACGACGCAGAATCTTGTCCGCAAAAGCACCGTTTTCTATACAATTAGAAAGTGTCGAAGCCAAGACCAAAAATGATGATGCCTCGCCCCCGAGAGGCGAAGCATCATCATGGTGCATACGCCGCCATCAGAGACGAGGTCAGATTTTGAACCCACGCATCGCTGCCTCGAACTCATCGCGGCTGCCAAGCGCATTATTCAGCGTAGACCCGAGAAGAGGATGTGCCGCGACCCATGCGGTCTCAGGCTCCTTGCTCATGTCGTTTTGGAAGGAGCGGACAGCTCCTTCATAGTCACCTTGGTCGTACAAACTGAGTGCACGATGGACGGAGAAGTTCATGTTGTCGAAGGTGGGCACAGCACACTCCATTCGGTGGAATTCATGGTAGGTACTTAAAATAAACCATATCATATTAAGTGTACTATGTAAAGTGTTTACAAAACCTTCGTTTCTAGTGCGATGCCTCGTAGTCACCAACTAAAAACTCTCCAAGGAGAACTAGACATAGTATGAAAACACATCTTACAAATAAGGTACCGATATTTGATCATACGACTGAGTCTTAGGACACTGTACGGCTAAAAGTCTGGATTATCTATGCAAATGTATACCCAATGCTTTCAGCTGTGGTTCAATATATTCCAACCCACCGAAGAGGGTTTCGACCTGAGTCGCCCTTAGGTTCACCATAATTATTTCCAGATCAGAAAAGTTCGACGAGTAATCTTGTCGAACTTTTCTTTTGATCCTATACTCCTGTAAGCGGAGTTCGAATCTTTCTAAGCATCAATACCAAAGTAACGACCTAAAAATCGTTCGCCGAACCACCGTTTTTAGAACGAATTTGCAGAGTCAATTCCAGGCCCTAAATTATTTTATTATCAAAATCTATCACATATAAAGCTCCCAGCCGGAGTTGGGGGGATATAGAATTCGTCTTGCCTCCTATGTATCAGAACTATATAATACCTCGAGTCATGCAAGTTCACTCCAGTGAGGAGTCGCATCCACATGCGCAAAAAGAAGGATAAGAAAGCAAACAGCAACGGGTCAGGATCGGGTAACAACCCCAATGAGCAGGCTCAGATCCAGAATGCCTGCGACTTCCACGCAGGTAATCCGAATATGAGTGCGACGCAGGACGACGAGCACGCTACTGAGTGCACAAGCTGTCACTGGTAGTACTAGACCGGGGTCGGTACCACCCTGGCGACCTATAGCTGATCCGAGGTCGCCAGTGACTCCAGTGCCATGACGACGTGATGAGTTACTGAGAGATGAGACCCTTAGGGTATTTCTCCTCAGTAACTCATCACGCATTATTTTCCAGAAGTCTTTTGCATCTATGTCCATATATTTAGCTGCATAGGTGAGTAGTAAGATATTCCAACTCACCGAAGAAGATTTCAACCCTATTCACCCTTAGGTTCACCAAGTTTAACACCTCACCTTGTGTGGGGTTTAAAACTTGGTGCTTTTGCGAGTAGTCGGATTCGGATTGGCTTTGCGCAAGCAAAACATAATCCGGGTACGATAATACGACGAGGCGAGAGAAAAACGAGCTTGTTCGTTTTTTCGAGCGAGGAAGTATTATATTTGATCACCAATTGCAGCTGACCCATCTATTGCATTTTAGTTTCTTGATTATTTCATCACAATTCACAAAACACCAAGTGTGATCTTAATAAAGATACTACATAGTCAAAGTTCGGAGAAAAATATTGGTTAATAATTTAGTGGAGGGATAGCTCTTTGCGCAAAAAAGATATCTTTGAATGTCCGATAATCGCTAGTATATAAAAACTTACCATGCAAAGATGTACATATGACGACGAGCTTAAGCAACTCCGTACGGTATCGCGCAGTGCGAGAAAGAAACAGGAAGTTTGATGGCGTGTTTTATTTTGCAAAAACAACAGGAACATATTGTCGTCCCTCTTGTCCAGCTCCTCATCCATTGCAGGCAGAATACACCTTCTTCGACACTGCTTCGGAGGCAGTCTCATGCGGATATCAGACATGTGGACGTTGCTGTCTAGATACATCAAAGGGTGACCTGTCACTAGTGATACTCGATAGCATAGATGCCGGCGTTATAAATGATCGTGGCGTAAATGGCTTCGCAGATACGTTACATATGAGTGAACGACAGCTGCGACGCATCATCCGACGAGTAACGGGTTCTTCACCGTTACATTTTAATCAGGAGAAACGTATTGACGCAGCTAAACAACTCATAACATGTACAAAGTTACCAATCACTGATATTGCATTTAGTGTTGGTTTCTCTAGCATCCGACAGTTCAACATTGTCTTCAAGGATGTATTTAACATCACTCCTCGCGAGATGAGGAAAAATAATTCTGTACATATTCTAGAAAAGAACTCGGATGATCCTACATCTTCGATTAAATCGTCCATATAAAAAACCTTTGCATAGGTTCAAGTTTATCGTTCGTCAAATAACAATAGGGAATAGGACATGAAAACTTATAAAAATTCAAGAAAAATTTTGATCGGCATAATGTTACTGATCGGAGCTAGTGGAACGGTAATGACTTCGTCTATTGCATTTGCAGCGCAGCCTACCGTAGATTTACAAACAGCCGCACCATTTGCAATTCTTGCAGGAACTCCCAACATTACGGACGCGGGTAACACATCAGTCATTACAGGAGACGTCGGACTAAGTCCAGCTACAGGTGCTGGGATTGGGCTACTTTGTTCTCAAGTAACCGGAACGATCTATTCCGTGGACGCCGCAGGGCCGCTTCCTTGTAGAGTTACTAACGGCCCGTTGCTGGTGACAGCCAAAAATAATCTGACGACAGCCTATACGGATGCGGCGGGGCGCACTCCCGTAGCAACCGTACCGACCGAGCTAGGTGGTACCACCAAGACGGCGGGCGTATATGACTCAGCATCTACCACTTTTGGAATTACGGCAGGTGCGGGTGCCCTTATCCTTGATGGGCAAGGCGATCCTTCCTCTGTTTTCATTTTTGAAATGAACGCAGCCGGTACTGGACTGACCGTTGGGGCTGGGAGTACGGTATCATTAATCAATGGAGCACAGGCTTGTAATGTCTTTTGGCGATTAGATACAGCTAGCGTTAATACTACGGCCGTGTTCAAAGGGAGCATTCTCGCCCTTAATTCAATCAGCGTGGCCAATGGTGCAAACATCGAGGGTAGACTACTGGCACGAAATGGCAATGTTACGCTGATTAATGATGTCATTGCGAAACCTACTTGTACAGCCCCATCGGGGGGCGGTGGAAGCGGGAGTTCAACGACGCCCAAGCTCCCAAACACAGGCGTGCACACAGAAGACACAATGAGTACCGTATTAATACTCGGATCTGTTGGCCTCATTACCGCTAGCCTATGTGGAGGCTACTTCGTTCAAAAGCGGCATCTTTCATCCAAAAACTAAGGAGCCATCTGCTTGCTCACACTGCCTCAAAAACAATCGAAGTCCATGGCTAGGCGTATTGTATTCAGTATTATAGCCGTAGGCCTTCTTGCAGCAACTGCACCTACCCTGGGTCTCGCATTCAATCGACCAGCCCAGAGTATTGCAAGAGAAACGTCTCATACCCCAGTACTATCTCAAAAAAGTGTTAATGATATTGGGATACCGATACGCCTCAGAATCCCTGCAATTAATGTTAATTCTGCCGTTGAACCTGTTGGCATTACTCCGGGCGGAGTAATGGATATAAAGGAGAACCAAGACAATACAGCATGGTATAAATATGGTCCACGTCCGGGCGAGAATGGCAATGCCGTTATTGCAGGCCACTACGGTTGGGATCACCAGAAACCCTCTGTCTTCACTCAATTATCTAAGTTACAGGAAGGTGACAAATTGTATGTCGATAGCGATAAGAGAACAACCATTGCATTTGTCATACGTAAGAGTAAAAGATACAACCCAGATGCTGATACAACCGCTATCTTCAAGTCAAACGATGGCAATTCTCATTTGAATCTAATAACCTGTGATGGCAGCTGGGATGAAGCTAAAAAAAGCTATACAAATCGACTTGTTGTATTCGCTGATCGTACATAGAATACAATAACGGCATGAGCAATGAATTATACAAGAGGTGTCCGCTTCAGGATACCAAATACAAACTAGTCCCATTGTCGGGTATTACTATATGGAACCACTACGTTAAATACCCCAGTTAATCCGGGGTATTTTTGGTTGCTATTATCTAGCGGCGCTTTGGTTGCAAGAAGTACACGACACCGTAGGTTGAGAGAGTCGCAAGGAGTGTTACGAGCAATCCACCGAGTGATGAACCAGTGTGTGGTAATTCAGCTGGTGTAGGGGGTGTGGTAGAGGCAGCAGTAACTACTGGTGGAGTTACCGTTGGTGGCGTAACGTCACCCTTACCGCAGTTCATATCAGTGAAATCAAACGTGTAGAGGTAGCCCTGCTCATCGTAGTTGGTGGTACTGAGTACATAACCGGGATTTGCGGTTGCAAGTACACCTCGGTGTGTTGCAGTGATACCTGCCTGGCTAGGGTCAACAATGTTGCCGTTAGTGTCGATGTACACTTCTTTGTAAGTAATACCGAGTGTGATTGGGAGAACGACTTCGCAGTCAACAATCTGTGGCTTTACCGGAGTAACAACGGCTGGTGGGCACACATCGTTTGAATCCTTGGCTGCACCAAAGTCGATAGTTGCAGCGCCGCCTACGAAGTGTCCACCGATAGCGGTTGCGATAAGGTGACCATTGGTCGTGTTTGTAGACCAGTGAACGTCATTAGTGTCTGCAGGTATAATCCAGTATGCGTTGTTCGGGCCACATTCATCAGCCTGCTGCGGTGGCTGTGGAATAGCGATACAGTCTGATGTGCTGAATGTAAATGTGTGTTTGTAGATTGGCCAGCCAAACCTTTCAGTGCCATTGATGTAGAGCTTTACTTCTACAGTTGCACCCTGTGGAATGTTTGCAACGACAACGTCGCTGCTTGCTGAGTAACTTGTCCTAATGCCGTTTACCCATACATAGTAGGTGTGATGAACGCCAGGAATGCCATCTTTGTATGCAGGGAGAGTAAGGCTGCCAAGCGTGTTGCAAGTCGGGTTAACTTGCTTAGGGGTAGGGCAGTCTGCTTCAGAAGCATCTACGGTTTGGTCGGTTGTTTTCGATGACTTAAGTATGCTTACCCACTTATTGGAGATAAGTATGTGAGTATAAGTGTTGACCGTAGTCCAGGTAGTTGTTTTACCGCCACCCCCAGGTAAACAGATAGTTGCCGTTTTTGTCGTGGTGGTTGTGTAATCGGCTGGTTTAGCGCAAATTGCCAGTTCGTTGGCTGTTGGAACACGCGTCCTACTCTCAGTCGTGGTAGTTACGGTAGACACCCAAGCCGCACCGCTCCATGTGTAGGTTGTGCTCGTTTTGGCACGGGTTTGATCAATGAACGTATTGCCACATTTGTAAGGGGCGGTATCAGACCATTCGCTATAGGTAGTGGTATCTTTTGGCTTTGGCGTACACGTCATAAGTTCAGATGAAGTAAGATTACGCTGTCGAGGAGTATCTTGAGTGATAACCGCATGTGCAGTATCCAGTACCCAGCTATTAGAATTTTGATCCCATTTGTATGGTGTAGTGATTTTGTTGCGAGTTTGCGTGACTGTTAAAGTAGTACAATCCTCCTGCCCGTCAACCCATTCAGTGTAGGTGATTTTATCTGCAGGCTTGTGGCATTGAGGGCCATCAAGTTGTTGCTGGACAATGACGTTATTGAAAGAAATAGATGTCTTTCCGTTGCTGAAGACTTTATTAACATTGTTCCTGATAGTCGCAGTCGCTGCGTATGTACCAGGGCCGTGATATGCTGGATTTGTTGACCATGTGTAATCTAAGGTGTCTGTGAGCGTGAGGCTACCTGCCGTGTCGCATGCTGCAGGCGTGGCAACTGGAGCTGTTGGCATTGGCGCTTGAAACAACTGCGTACACTGATCGTTCATGGCAGGTGTAACGTCATGCTGGTCATGCACGAATACACCAGGAAGTTTAAACTCATGCTCAGTGTTGCCATTACTAATCTGCGCCTTCCACTGCCCAGAATTCCCCTCGATATTACAGTAGACCTGTTTATCATTACTGCTTGCGAATGCAGGTGCAACAGGGGCGATTACATTTGATATTACGACGGCCAAAGCCATCAATGCCGCAGTTAACCTGCGGTTTACTTGGTTGAACATAAATCCTCCCCGATTTAGCTCCTACAGTTCCTATTGACTTTAAAGTAACACCAAGTTTGGTATACGTCAATTATATTCTATAAGTATAAAACCCTTATGCTTTACGGGGGTGTAGATGTTACTCATTGCCATCAAGAAAGATGATATAATAACAGATACCATGGCAGAGTATGATAAAACAAAATACGAGTTGCCGTCAGATATGGCCAATAATAGCAAGTTAAATAGACTTCGTGCTGCTGTTCTTGGCGGCAATGATGGCATTGTCAGTATCTCAAGCCTTATGATGGGCGTCGCCGGAGCGACGAGTGACACCCATTCAATTGCCCTAGCTGGACTCGCGGCACTAATTGCAGGAGCCTTAAGTATGGCCGTAGGCGAATATGTAAGCGTCTCGAGTCAATCAGATGCCGAAAAAGCCTACGTAGCATTAGAAAAAGAAGATTTACATAAAGACCCAGCGGGCGAGCTTGATGAGTTGGCACGCGAATACCAAAAGCTAGGGGTAAGCGCTCAAACAGCCCGACAGGTCGCAGTTGAACTGACCGAGCGCGATGCCTTGCGCGCGCACCTGCATGTACACTTTAATCTTGACCCTGATGATTTAAATAGCCCGTGGCAAGCAGCAATCGCAAGCTTTTTATCCTTCTCTATGGGCGGCTTAGTCCCCTTTCTGGCGATGATTCTCACGCCTAGCGCTTGGCGCATTCCGTTTGCGGTCACAGCTGTTGTGATTGCCCTCTTAGCAATAGGGTATGTGAGCGCCATTGTTGGTAAAGCACCGAAGGTGCGCGCGATTATACGTGTTGTTGCAGGTGGCCTCGTTGCCATGGCAATTACCTATGGGGTAGGTGTTCTGTTTGGCCATAGCGTATAGTGTCTCGGTATTGTACAATTATAGAAATGAACACAATCTTTAAACGCACTAAAATCCTGGCAACCTTGGGCCCGGCTACATCAAGCGAGGAGAAAATCACTGAGTTAATCGATGCTGGTGTAAATGGCTTTCGATTCAACTTTAGTCACGGCTCGCACGAAGAGCGACTCGATCAGCTCAAATGGATTCGCGAAGCAAGCGCAGCGAGTAGTCGCTCAGTTGCTGTGCTTCAAGATTTGCAAGGCCCAAAAATTCGTCTTGGTGTTCTTAACGACAACCGCCATGACGTAAAGAAAGGTGATGAAATTATCCTTGATTTCGCAGCCGATCATCACGACAATATTTTGCCTGTACAGTACAACCTTGCTGAAAAAGTAAAGGTTAACGAACCAATCTACCTCTTTGACGGTAAGGTTCGTACCACAGTCATTGGGATTGAATCAGGTACTGCTATCCGCCTTCGCATTGAAAATGACGGCTTCCTGATGAGTAAAAAAGGGATTAACCTGCCAGATACTGACTTTGGTGGCGACATTCTTACTGAAAAGGATCTTAAAGATCTTGAGTTTGGCGCAACACAGGACTATGACTATGTAGCACTTAGCTTCGTTCAGAGTGAAGACGACATTAATAACCTTCGTCAAATCCTGGCGAGCCATGGTTCAACAGCGCAGATTATCGCAAAGGTTGAAACAAAAGCGGCAATTCGCCCAGAAACACTTGAAGCAATCGTAAAGGCGAGTGATGGTGTAATGGTTGCTCGCGGTGACCTTGCCGTTGAAGCTGGTGCCGAAATTGTACCAATTGTTCAGCGCCAGATTATTTCACTCTGTCGTAAGTATGGCAAGCTCAGCATCGTTGCTACTCAGATGATGGCTAGTATGGTTGATGCACCAGAGCCAACTCGTGCAGAGGTGAGCGATGTCGCAACTGCAGTTGTGCAAGGTGCTGATACTGTAATGCTTTCTGATGAAACGGCGAATGGCAGCTACCCAGTAGAAACTGTAGCTGCAATGCGCAAGACGATTCTTTATACTCAGGAACACTGGCCGGCAGATCTTGCAACTCAGGGGACCGTTCCTAAAGAAGAGCTCAGTCGCAATGCTATTGCTCGCGCCGCGGTAACAGTTGCCGAAGAAGTCGGTGCGAATGCTATTGTTGCTGAGACAAAGTCTGGCGCAACGGCAGCAAACATCGCTAAGATGCGTCCGCATCTTCCTATTTGTGCGGTAACGAGCAGTCCTCGCGCCGCTCAGCAACTTGCGCTTACTTATGCAACGCGCAGCTTTGTTCGTCCTGATGGCGAAAAAGCTGGTCTCGACCTTGCACGTGAACTTCGCGATGCAAACTACTTCGGTAACAACGAGTCACTAACTGTGGTTATCGTAAGTGGTCGTCAGCCTGGTGTTGCCGGCGGCACTGACACTGTGCGGGTGCGCGTTATCGAATAGGTTTGGTGAATACATCTTATGAAATAGTATGAAATAGTGCGGCTAGTTCGCACTATTTTCATTTCGTAGTACAATAAAAATGCTTATGCATGTATACGCGAAACGTCACGGATTTACAATTGTTGAAGTGCTAATCATGGTAGTGGTTATTGTGGTGCTTGCCACGATTACTATCTTTGGGTTTGGTTCATGGCGCGCGCGTACGGCAACAACTGAGGTGAAGGGTGCATTAACGAACCTAGCAACGTCACTGAAAAGTGAAATGAACTTCAATAGCGCATATCCATCATCTATTCCAAGTACCTATCGACCAAGCGCTAATGTGACAATCACATATGTAATGAGCGGTGGGGGCACTGCATATTGCGCGAGGGGGACGAGCGCGGCAGTGGCTAGTGTAGTCTGGTATATATCAAATACCAAATCTGTTCCATCGCAAACAGCATGTATGTAGGCGTTTAAGCGCAATTCTGCTACCATAAACAGTATGAATGGGAAATTCTACAAACTAACAATGAATGACGTGCCACTTGCTGGCAAAACTGTACTTGTACGCGCCGATTACAATGTGCCGTTAACTGCAGATGGCAAAGTGGCAGATGATTACCGCATCAGAATGAGCGTGCCAACAATCAAGAAACTTGTTGCCGACGAGTGCCGTGTGGTGATTATTAGCCACCTCGGTCGCCCCGATGGTGAAGTTAATAATAAATTTAGTCTTGCGCCAGTAGCAGCACGCCTCAGTGAGCTACTTAGCCACCCTGTTGAATTTGTCGATGACTGTATTGGCCAAAAAGTCTTTATGTCGGTTAAAAATGCCGCTAAGGGCAGCGTAACGCTGCTTGAAAATTTGCGATTCCATCCAGAAGAAGAGGCAAATGATGCCGACTTTGCACGTCAACTTGCGAAACAATCACGTGCGGAGTACTTCGTACAAGATGGCTTTGGTGTTGTGCACCGGGCGCATGCGAGTACCAGTGCGATTACACAATTCTTGCCGAGCGTATCAGGACTTTTACTTGAGCGTGAATACATGACAATCACTGGTGCTATGAAAACCCCAGAGCGCCCGCTCGTTGCCGTGCTTGGTGGCGCAAAGGTGAGCGATAAAATTAGCGTCATCGAGGCGCTCGTTGATGTCGCCGACACGATCATTGTGGGTGGCGCAATGGCAAATACTTTTCTTGCTCATAGGGGTGTTTCGGTAGGTGCAAGCAAAGTGGAAGCAGATCAAGGCTCAGTAATTGATGCGATCTACCAGAAAGTTGCAGCCAAGGTCGGCCCTGAGCGGGTTGATTCATTCCTTGTACTCCCAGTCGATATTGGCGCAGGCAGTTCAACCGAACCAACCGCAACGCGCCAAGACGTTCCAGTGACAAGCATTCCTGATCGTGTAATGGCTCTCGATCTAGGCCCAGAAACAACGAGACTCATCGAATCGATCGTAAAGCGTGCACACACAGTAATCTGGAATGGTACGCTGGGGTATGCGGAGGTGCCGGCATTCGCCACGTCGTCAGCCGCTTTAGCGAGAGTATTAGCAGATAAAAAAAGCGAAATCACCTCTGTTATTGGGGGCGGCGATACGGCGGACTTTGTCATTCATTGGGATCCAAATCATGGCGCAAGCTTTAGCCATGTTTCCACCGGTGGCGGTGCAAGTCTAGAGCTTATGGCTGGTGAAAAACTGCCAGGGATTGAGGCGCTACTAGACGCTAACAAGTAGTCGTAGTACACTAAGTATAATTAACTGTAAGCATTGTTATTAAAGCGTGGGCAAGAAACTTATCATTGCGAACTGGAAAATGAACCTCAACATCCATGAGGGAAGTTTATTCGTGCATCGTCTCGACAAATTAGTCGGGCATAATCCGAACGTTGAGGTTGTAATTGCCCCAACGATGCTTACACTGCAACCGCTTCATTTGCAAGTACAGCATCACCATTTCAACCTAGCCGCACAGAATTTCTACTGGCGCGATAATGGCGCATTTACGGGTGAGGTCTCAGCGGCGCAACTACATGGATTGGTAAAATATGCTCTTGTTGGCCACAGTGAGCGCCGTCATATTTTTGGCGAACGCGATCGCGACCTTCGCAATAAAGTCCAGGCGGCATTTCGTAACGAAATCACCCCTGTTCTTTGTGTCGGTGAAACAGCGCATGAGCGTAGCGATGGCGAGACAAATGATATTCTCCATGATCAACTTGTTGGTGGTCTTGCAAACATCACCGGTGAAGAAGCGGGCCAATTAGTCATTGCATACGAGCCGGTCTGGGCAATTGGCACGGGTAGCATCCCTACTTCTGGCGATATTAGCCGAGCAATTAAGTCGATCCGTAGCCAAGTCAAGCATTTGTTTGGCGAGGCAACAGCCTACAACCTGCGCGTACTGTATGGCGGCAGCGTTAATACCGACAACGCAGCAAATATTCTTGCTATTGAAGGTGTCGACGGCCTACTTATCGGTGGTGCGAGCCTCGATGTGCATGCATTTTCAGAAATTATTAAAAAAGCTTACGGCGAAGTGGCGGTCGAAAAGAAAGGTCTCAAAGGTTAGTAATGGCGGATATTGATTTCGATGAACTCGATAAGGCAGTGAGCGACCTGATGGCAAATGTAGATGCAAGCAAACGCCTTCCTGGTCTTGACGAGCCTGAAGAGAAAACCGTGACAATTCCCACGTCCGACACGGCATCTTCTGTTGTGGCCCCCACCTCTACTCCAACGGTCCAAACCGTCGAGCCCTCTATTGCCGCAGAAGTAGCTCCTACACCGATAGCCGCGTCAGCCGGGCGTGCACTCGCCGTAAAGCGCCGCGGCCAATTTATGGATATTATGCATCCATCGCGTGATATGAACACCTCTAAGCCAGTCAGTCGCCAAGGTGCCACGATCCGCCCTGGTAATGATATTATTGCAGCAAGTGCTGCCGGGCAGAATGAAGGCTTAGCACCGGAGCCAGCATCACCAGAAAAGCAACCAGTTGAGGCGTCGGCGTCTGCACCATCGGCATGGCCGGATCCAATTGATATGGCGACTTCTGCCGCTGAGGTGCCGTTATTACCAACACCGACTCCGGCCTCAGAAACTCCCGTTGAGCATATCAGTGAGACTCCCCTGATGTCGCCATTCTTACCAGATGCAAAGCCAGAAAAGCGCCCACTTGGTGGCGCATCACAACCCGAAGATACCATTTCCGTACCCGAGATTTCAGCAGTTGATGCACAGACAATGCCAGCTGTAGCGCTGCCTGAAGAATTCAGCGGTGACCTTATGGCGGTCGAGTCACGCGATCTATCGAGCCACCCAGTGCAGGCTGCCGTTCCTAGTCAAGCGCCTGTTGAACAGCCAAAGCTTGAACCGGGCGAAGAAGAGACGCTTATCCCGGCAGTAGCGACGCCGGATCCCATTGAGCGGCCACAGACGACAACGCAACCTCCAGCTGGCGGCTCAATTGCCCAGCAATATACCGAGCAACCTTCATCGGGTGACCAATCAAACGGTTCGATCTACGATACGTCGGCGTACCATCAGGCAATCGAGCCAACGGCACCAGCAAAAAAGAAAACACCAATGAGTGTCTGGATTATGATTGGCGTTGGCCTCTTGCTCCTTGGTGCAATTGGTGGGGCGGCATATTTCTACTTCACGCGCTAAGCATTCTTCGGTATTATAGAGGTAATGAATATTTTAGAGGGTTTAAACGATGCCCAGAAATCGGCCGTTCTAACGACAGGCGGACCATTACTGATCTTAGCGGGTGCAGGCAGTGGTAAAACAAAAACATTAACGCATCGCATTGCGTATCTGTTAACGCACGAGCGCGTATGGCCAAATGAAATCTTAGCAGTAACATTTACAAACAAGGCCGCCAAAGAAATGCGTGAACGCCTCTGGAAGCTAACAGTCAGCGCGCAGCAGGTGGCCGCAGACAACGGCTCTTCGAGTCGGCTTCAGGGGGAGGAACGTAATTCGGGACTTAGCCCTGGACTACCGATGGAGAGTCAGGCCCCTCCTCGAAACTTCATGCCATGGATGGGCACGTTCCACAGTATCTGCGTGCGATTATTACGGCAGGACGGTGCGGCAATTGGCATTCAATCAAACTTCGTAATCTACGACGAAGATGATCGCCAAGGGCTAGTGAAGCAAGCGATGAAGGCGCTTTCAATTAGTGCAGATCAGATAAAACCGCGAACAGTGAGCTCGGCAATCAGTAATGCTAAAAATGAATTACTAACCCCAGAGGATTACGTCGCCTTGGCGCACTACCCAAATCAGGAAGCCATCGGGCGTATTTACATTCGCTATGAAACAATGCGCAAAGAGGCAGGCGCACTCGATTTTGATGATTTATTGATTGAAACAGTGCGATTGCTACGCGAATCAATAGAGGTGCGCCAGCGCTACCAAACCCAGTTCAAGCACGTGCTAATCGATGAGTATCAGGATACTAATGCTGCGCAGTACGCAATCGTGAAGCTGCTCGTGAACAGCGCGCATAACATCTGTGTCGTGGGAGATGATTGGCAGTCGATTTATAGTTGGCGTGGGGCTGATTTCAAAAACATCTTGGGCTTTGAGCGTGATTTCTCTGGCGCGAAGGTAGTAAAACTCGAACAGAACTATCGTTCCACCGGAGCTATTCTCGAAGCAGCCCACAACGTAATCTCAAAAAATGTCGAGCGCACCGATAAAAAACTTTGGACGGATGCCGGCAAGGGGAGTCCGGTAGAAATCCAAGCCGTATATGATGAGACAGAAGAAGCATACGCTGTAGCGCGCCGAATTAGCGCACAAACTTCCGTTGGCGCACGTAGACATGGTGATTTTGCTATTTTGTACCGTACAAATGCACAGAGCTTTGCCTTTGAACGCACATTACTGCAATACCACATACCATATCAGATCGTGGGGGGCGTACGATTTTATGACCGTGCTGAAATTAAAGACATCGTAGCCTACCTACGCCTTGTATATCAGCCGAATGACCGCATGAGCTTAAGCCGAATCATAAATATACCTGCACGCGGTATCGGTGCAGTAAGCTTTGAGAAATTTATGGAATGGCAGGCCAGCTCGGGTATGGATATCATCACAGCACTCGTAAACGCAGAACAGACCAGCAAACTCACACCACGCGCACGTAATTCGATGGTGGCCTTGGGTGAAAAGATGCGTATAATGCAAACGCTTGTCGAGGGTGGCACACCACCGAGTGAACTGATCGATTACCTTGTAGGTGCAGTTGGCTATCGCGAACATATTCTCGATGGCACACCTCGCGCGGAAGAGCGCGAAGAAAACCTCGGTGTATTGATTAGCGACGCGAAGTCATATGCTACATTGCCTGATTTACTTGAAGAGATCGCGCTAATGAGTAGCGCAGACACCGATAGTACCGAATCTAAGGTAACGCTCATGACGCTTCATTCTGCTAAGGGCCTAGAATTTCCAGTAGTATTCATGGTGGGCATGGAGGACGGCTTGTTCCCAAGTTCACGCGCTCTCGAGGAGGGCCCTAAGCAGCTCGAAGAAGAGCGCCGGCTTTGCTATGTTGGCATGACTCGCGCCCGGGAAGAACTCCATCTCAGTTATGCACAGAGTCGCTTACAGTTTGGCCAGCGAAGCTATGCATCACCCTCACGTTTCCTCGAAGATATGGGTTATGAGCTCATGCAGCGCCAAGCGCCAATCGCGCCACAGTCGCAAGACTACAACGAGTTTGATGAATTTGTTATGGACTTTGATATTGGTGATAGGGTGCGCTCGCGACAATTTGGCGATGGCGAAATCGTTGATATTGATGGTTTGGCGGCAACAATTGAGTTCGATAATGGCGTACGCAAGAAGCTAAATGTCGAATACGCACGGCTCGAAAAACTCTAGTTATATTTGGTAGCGTAGCACTAATTTGATATAATAATCAGCACGTACTCGATGAGAGTGGCGATTTGGTTATGGATAAGATTATTGCGAGGTCTTCACACCGTTACCGTGTCCTTTTTATAGTGTTAACCACACTACTTCTCCTTAGCGTTATTATCTTCTCTAGCTACCGCGCAAGCGCCGAATCAGCAACTCCTGCGGCAAATGAACACATCGTTACCTTGCATGACAATGGTACCGACAAGGGCTTTATTACAAGAAAATCTACACTACGTGAGGCACTTGCCGAGCAAAACATTCGTGTCGATGCAAAAGACCTCATTGAGCCAGGCCTTGATGACAAGCTCATCGCGGGTTCGTACCAGGTGAATATTTACCGTGCACGCCCAATTGCAATTCACGATGGCAAAGTGGATACTAAGGTTATTACGGCCTATCGCACCCCTAGTCAAATAGCAAAAGAGGCCAATGTCTCTCTGCATGACGAAGATATGACGCGACTCGCTCCATCTTCTGACCCACTTTCAGATGGTGCTGCTGAGGTAATGACAATTACTCGTGCAATGCAATTTACTTTCAATTTCTATGGCAAGACTGAGACAGCCTATACACAAGCAAAAACCGTCGGTGACATGCTGAAAGAGAAGCATATCACAATGGATCCAAAAGATGGTGTCAGCCCATCTGTCGCTATGTCTATTGCAGCAGGCATGGTCGTTCGTATATGGCGCGATGGGGTGCAGACAATCACTCAAGATGAAGATGTTAAGTTTGACACTAAGACGATTCAGGATGCCGATCAGCCAGTAGGCTATCGTAAAGTGCAGGCCCCAGGTGAAAATGGTAAAAAGACGGTAACGTATGAAGTAAATCTAACTAACGGCGTTGAAACTTCTCGTAAGGAAATCAACAGCGTCGTTACACACCAGCCTATTGAACAGGTTGAGGTTGTTGGCTCGAGGCCCATCTTTAGTGGCGATTTTGCAGCTGCCCTTGCACAACTTCGCAAATGTGAAGCGGGTGGCAACTACGCAAATACAAACAATCCAACGTATCGAGGTGCATACCAGTACGATTACAAAACGTGGGCTAACTACCAAGGGTATTATGACCCAGCCGCTGCACCGCCAGCAGTACAGGATCAAAAGGCATGGGAGACGTATCAGCGTCGTGGATGGCAGCCGTGGCCAGTATGCGGCGCCCCCTTACCGGATACGTATCGATAATGGCATTACAAAACAATAAATCCCTCGGCCAGCATTGGCTCAAAGATCGTGCTGTCCTTGCCGGCATTGCTGACGATGCTAATCTAAATTCGGATGATTTTGTACTCGAAATCGGCCCGGGCCTCGGCACTCTTACGAGCGAAATATTCCGTCGAGCAAATCGAGTACTGGCAGTTGAATTTGATGCCGAACTTGCCCGTAAATTACCAGGTCAGTTTCCAGGTAAGCAGCTTGAGGTGATCAATGAAGATATCTTGCAGTTCGATCTAAACCAATTGCCGACTGGCTACAAAGTGGTTGCAAACGTACCATACTATATCACGAGCAAAATCATTGAAAAGTTGATGACCGCCGAAAATAAGCCAAGTACAGTGGTAATTTTAGTGCAAAAGGAAGTCGCCGAGCGTATCGCGGCAAAACCAGGTGATATGAGTATTCTCACGGTAAGCGCGCAGGTCTATGCCAACACACGGTTGGGTATCGAGGCGCCAAAAGAGTACTTCACACCCCCACCAAAGGTGGATTCTCAAGTGGTAGTACTCGAAACTCGACCAACTCAACTTGTAAAACCTGCTGATGAACGACTCTTCTTTAGGGTAGTAAAAGCTGGCTTTAGTGCCAAACGTAAAAAGCTTCGCAGCTCAATCTCGGCAGGCCTTGCACTCGATAAACAAGCGACGGATAAGCTTTTACGGGGTGTCAATGTTAACCCAGATGATCGCGCCGAGGACTTGTCGATAGACGATTGGCTCCGCCTCATGGAGTACTATAAAGGAATGCTTAGATGATTGCAGCAGACCAACCAACGAGCTCGCCACCAGAATTATTAGTTGCGGTATCCTCGCGCGAGGATGGAACGATGCTCGATAGGAGCTTAGGCGACCGCCATGCACCTGGAATTGTTGCAAACCGCAAAGCATTTTGTACCGAAGCTGGTATCAACTATGAGAATTGCGTATACCAGATTATCTCATATGCTCCCGAGGCCACATACGACGTGATTACAGAGGTCGTAAAGCCTAATATGCTTGGCATTGCGGCAGATGTACTCTACACCGAACGGCCAGGGATTGGTCTTTTTTTGCCAATCGCCGATTGCGTCGGTACGATTATTTATGACCCAAACCGCAAAGCATTGGCGCTTGCCCATCTTGGCCGCCACGCCAGTCTTGCAGATACGATCACAAAAACAATTGAGTTTTTTGCCAGGAAGGGTAGCGATCCTCAAGATTTGCATATCTGGATGGCGCCGAGTGTTAAGCAGCAAAGCTATCGTATGGAGTATTTTGATAAGGCCGCAGATCCAACCTGGAAAGAGTATTGTCTCAAGAAGAGTGATGGCTTTTACCTAGATATGCAAGGATATAACCAGTCACGCGCAATTACTGCCGGTGTATCCGCTAGTAATATTGTTGTTTCGCCGGTAGATACGGCCACAAACAAGCATTATTTTTCACATTCACAGGGCGACCGCGAAGGGCGCTTTGCTGTTATTGCGCAGCTCCGCGCTATTTAACTACTTGATAGTAACTGAGGCCACTATAGTAGCTACTCGGAAGTGGGTTTGTCGAGCACGTGCCATCGGTTTTTTGTACTTGCGTGGAAGCCTCAAGCTTGTAGACGAGCATATACATTTGGCCTGCTGTAGCGCCACAGTAACCCCCATTGTAATTAACATAAATGGCATAAACCAGCCCCCCAGCAGACGGTACACCCGAAGGTGTGTTAATAGGGTCAACTGGCACTACATCAATAGCCTGCGACCCGAGCATAAGGGTAGAAAGCTTGCTCCAGCTCGTGTCACCAGAGCTATACCAGCCGTTATTAATGGCAGATCCGGTGTTAGTAAGTGGTGTCGGATAGCTATTATTGTCGCTGTAATACAGCTCCATCGCTTTGATTATATTCGCTACATCCGTTCTGCGGCGATCATCACGAGTGCGCGCCTGTACACCGTTGTAAGAGACAACAGTGATAGTGGCCAAAATGCCAATCACAGTGATGACAACAAGCAGTTCAACAATAGTAAAACCGCTTCTGCTTATCTTCATAGAGCTAGTATACCACTTATTTATCACCTCTGGTATACTAAGAGCAATGAGTAAAAAAGCCTATATTACTACCGCAATCCCGTACGTGAACGGCGTGCCACATATTGGCCATGCGCTAGATTACACACTTGCCGATATCTGGGCTCGCTACCAAAAACAAAATGGTCACGATGTCCGGTTTCAAACAGGTGTTGACGAACATGGCAACAAGATTGCTGCAAAAGCTGCCGAAAATGGGCTCGATCCGCAAAGCTACGTAGATAAGATGCACGTTAATTTCCAATCACTTATCACCTCGCTCAACGTGGAGAGCACTGATTTTATCCGTACAACCGACCCCCATCACAAAGGCGCAGTGCAGTATATTTGGCAGAAACTTACTGAGGCCGGGCTTATTTACAAAGGAAGCTACGAAGGCTGGTACTGTACTGGCTGTGAAAACTTTGTTACCGACAAAGAGGCAACCGAAAACAATGGCATTTGCCCAGACCACCAAAAGCCATATGAGCGCCTGAGCGAAGAAAACTACTACTTCAAGGCGAGCCATTTCTCAGAACAAATCCGTGAAGCAATCGAAACAAACAGGTTGCGTATTGTTCCGGAATTCCGCAAGAACGAATTCCTCGAGCTCATTAAAGATGGCATCAAAGACGTATCGGTGTCTCGCCCGCGCAAGAATCTTTCTTGGGGTGTTACGGTCCCTGGGGATGAAAGCCAAGTCATGTATGTCTGGCTTGACGCGCTTTCAAACTACATCACCGTATTAGGATACCCGGACCGACCAGAAGAATGGCAAGAATACTGGCCGGCTGACGTACAAGTAGTTGGTAAAGATATCCTGCGCTTCCATGCTGGTATCTGGCCCGCAATGTTACTTGGCTTAGGCATTTCGTTGCCAAAAGTACTCCTCGTACATGGGTTTGTAACAGTCGGTGGCGCCAAGATGAGCAAGAGTCTCGGCAATGGTGTCGGTCCGATGGAAGTAATCAACTCCTATGGCACTGATGCATTCCGCTATTACTTCAGCCGCCACGTACCGACGCAGGAAGACGGTGACTTTACCTGGGAGAAATTCGAGAACTCATATAATAACGAGCTCGGTAACGATCTTGGCAATCTCGTACAACGTGTTGCCTCGATGATTCAGCGCTATCAGGCAGGTGTTATTGGCGACATGCCAAAAGCCGAGCACGATATGGGGCCATACCGCGAGGCGATGGCTGAATTTGAATTCAATAAAGCCCTCGACATCGCCTGGAACACGGTTCGCGCGCTGAATCAGTACCTTGAAAATGTGAAACCTTGGATAATTGCAAAGCAGCTCGGTAAAGATCCAGATGCTGAATCTCATCTAGCTGAAGTGCTTGCCCATTCTGCAAGCACATTGTCTCAGATTGCCGACTTCATTACACCGTTTATGCCGTCAACCGCAGAAAAGATCCATCAGATATTCAATAGTGGTGTCGTACCAAATACTCTCGAGCCGCTCTTCCCGAAGATCTATCTTCACACCCAAGATCCACGAGCACCAAAGGCAGAATAAATATGATCATCGACACACATTGCCACATTCACGACAGTGAATTCTATTTAGAGAATAGAGAAGAGGCCTACCGCGAGTCCCGCGGAGCAGGCGTAATTATGATATGCGTCAGCACGAACATACGGTCATCGCGTGAGGCAATAGAATTTTGCGGTACCCACGCGGCCTGCTATCCAATCATTGGGATTCACCCGCACGATACAAAAGATAACGATACTAGTGAAATCCGTGCACTTGTTGAAGCGAACCGCGAGCAGATTATCGGTATTGGTGAAATTGGGCTCGATTACTTTTATAGCCATAGCGACCGTGAGACACAGATTCGTGCGCTCCGCGAGCAGTTGCAAATCGCACAGGACTTTAACCTGCCAGTAAGCTTTCATGTGCGCGAGGCGTTTGAAGATTTTTGGCCGATTTTTGATGAGTTTCCTGGCACAAGGGGTGTGCTACATAGTTTTACCGATAATCAGACAAATCTTGACGAAGCAATTAAACGTGGTCTATTAATTGGCGTAAACGGCATCAGTACCTTCACGAAGGAACCCTTACAGAAACGGCTTTTTACAGATGTGGCACTTGAGAATATTCTCTTAGAGACGGACGCACCATTCTTGACTCCTACGCCATTTCGTGGTAAAATGAACTTACCAGCGTATGTGACACTCGTCGCAAGGCATCAAGCAGAGCTGAAATCAGTTTCACCAGATGACGTTATACGAGCTACCACCACAAACGCTCAGAGAGTTTTTGGGATACAGTAATGGCAGAACAGCAAAATACGAGTATGTATCACGTTCCAGCCTCACAAGAGGCTGTTGTTGTCCATAGCCCCGAAGCACCTCTGACCGAAGTCGAACTTGCCTACCAGCAGGCTATGGAAAGCGCCCTTGATGCACATGAAGCCGATCCAGCAGATGTGGATCGCCGTCGTATCGAAGGCCTACTTGGCGAATCAACGATTGCTGCGACCGAAATCATTGCACCGTCACCTGAAGTAAGCTTTAATCCGCGCGACACAGCCCATCTCGTCGCCTGTGGTCAACGGGTGATTCGCATGCGAGATATCGAAAGGGGCGAGGGCACGCCAACTGTGGGTGAAGCTATTGCTCGTACGCAAGATCTTAACAAGGGCGATGTTACGCTCGCCGCATAAGGATTAGATATGAGCGTCCTCAAAAAAGTTGTAGCTCTTCTTATCGGAGACGACAATAGTAGCTCTGTTAATTGGCTAAAAATGCCAAAAAAGCGTGCACTAAAAAAGCTCACAGAGCGCGAACTTCTCACACTTGAAAGCGAAGTGGGGGCAAAACTATTTGGCCCAATTCCCAAGGGCCACCGTCGTGAGTTCTTCTGTCTTGATGAACGCACCTGGATTTGGCATGAAGAATGGCTTGATGAAAAGCGTAAACTCACCACGAGCACAGTGCGATACGAAATTAATGAACATGGTGTGTTAAAGGTGCAAGAGGGCGCTCGTTATGCCTATATCGATGGCGAAGAATTGCAGAACTTTGGTATTGCGATTCGTATGTATTATGAGCAAGTTGCCCGTGAAGTCTATTCGCGTGACCCTGCAACTGGTGAGAGCCTGGTACAATAGTTACAGTGAACGATAATCTAATCTATCTTGACCACGCAGCGGGCACGCCGCTGGACGCTCGGGTGCTTGAAGCCATGCAGCCGTACTTTAGTGAACTCTTTTTTAATCCATCAAGCCCATACGCACCGGCGATTCAGGTTCATCGTGATTACGAGCAAGCAAAATCACGTATCGCCGTATGCATTGGTGGGAAAGCTGATGATTTAGTGATGACGGCCGGAGCCACAGAATCTATTAATATCATATTTGGTAGTGTTGACGGGCATGTCGTAACAAGCGCAATTGAGCACCAGGCGGTACTTGAAGCAGCAAAAATGCATGACCATACGTTTGTTATGCCAGATGAAAAAGGTCGAATTGCGGCAAGTGATGTCGCAATGGCCATTCGCCCTGAAACTCAGCTCGTAAGTATTCATCTTGCCAACAACGAGCTTGGTACCATTCAACCGCTCCGTGATATTGCCGAAGTAGTGCGGGCGGAGCGTCAGCGGCGTGCTCTTGCTGGTGATTTGACACCTATCTATTTCCATAGTGATGCCTCCCAGGGACTTGGCCAGATTGATGTACATGTAGCACGTCTTGGTGTTGACGCACTAACGCTCAACGCGGGGAAAATTTACGGCCCAAAGCAAGTCGGTTGTCTGTGGACGGATCGATTTGTGCGCTTGCGTCCGCTGGTTCGTGGAGGCGGCCAAGAGCGCGGCATACGCAGTGGTACTGAGAACGTCGCAGGCACAATCGGCTTCGCGACGGCAATTGAACTTGCCACGCAGCATGCTCGTGGCGAAGCAAATCGACTTGCAAAACTGCGCGATAGTCTGGAGTCTGAACTTACTATGGCGTTTCCTAGCGCAGTCCTTACTGGTGTGCGCAAAAAGCGATTACCGGGCCACTTACATATTTCATTTCCTGGGCTTGATGCCGAGCGGTTGATCTTTTTGCTCGAAATGCAAGGCGTACTTGTTGCAACTGGCAGTGCATGTGCGGCAAATAAGGGGACTCAAAGCCATGTTTTAACAGCCATTAATCTTGCGCCAGAGATTGCGGACGGTAGTCTGCGCATTACCTTAGGTCGCTTGACTGACGAATCGAAGATCACTCGTGCTGCTGCTATACTAAAAGCAGTAATTGAGGGTGAGGCAAAGCGGATAGGCAAATGAAATTTATAAAGATTATCGTAGTGGTCTTGGTGATATTCTTTGGAATTGTATGGACAATTAGCTCATATCTCAGTGTTGATGATCTCAAACACTGCGACGCAGCACCATCATCGAAGAAGGGCTGCGAAGCGGCTGATGCAATCGTAGCAATTAGTGGTGGTGATACTGCGGCGCGCACAAATGAAGCGATTAAACTGTATAAGAACGGTTGGGGCAACCTCCTAATTTTCTCTGGCGCCGCTGCTGATAAATCCGGTCCAAGCAATGCTAGAGTGATGGAAGAGCAGGCAATCGCAGCAGGTGTTGATCCAAATAGTATTATCATAGATGAAACAAGCGAAACAACAGCGCAAAATGCGACCGAAACGTCGAATATTTTCAAAGAAAGCAATATTACCTCGGCAATTCTAGTAACGAGCGCGTATCACGAGCGGCGTGCGATGCTTGAATTCGATAGGCGCGCAACTGGCGTCACGTTACGTGGCCATCCTGTCGCCGCAGATAACCAATGGGGTCCAATGTGGTGGTCAACGCCAACGGGTTGGGCACTTGCGATCCCTGAAACTGTAAACTCATTGATACTCGCAACTGGAGGAGCCACCCGGTAATGACACGTGTATATGTTGGAATGAGTGGTGGGGTTGATAGCAGTGTTACAGCGGCGCTGCTTGTCGAGCAAGGCCACGAAGTAACAGGTGTGTATATGAAAAACTGGAGCCAAGATTTGCCGGGCATGAAGTGCCCTTGGGCTGAAGATTTGGCCGATGCAAAGCGAGTTGCGGTGCAACTTGGCATTGACTTTAAGGTTTTCGATTTCGAGAACGAATACCGTCACAAAGTTGTTGACTATATGGTTGATGAGTACAAGCATGGTCGTACGCCAAACCCAGATATTATGTGCAATCAAGAGATTAAGTTCAAACTTTTCCTTGAGACTGCGCTTGAGGATGGCGCGGATATGATCGCAACAGGTCACTATGCCCGTGTAAAAGAGGGTGAATTATACCGAGCTAAAGACGAAGGTAAAGACCAGACATACTTTTTGTATCGCGTTACCACAGAGGCGCTCTCAAAGACGCTATTCCCACTAGGTGATTATCTCAAGCAAGAAGTCCGTGAAATGGCCGAGCAGCGGAATCTCTGGACAGCACAGAAAAAAGAAAGCATGGGTGTCTGTTTCGTGGGAAATGTTGGTATGCGTGAATTCTTAAGTCAATATGTCACAACTCGTCCTGGCGATATTATCGAAAAAGAAACAGGTAAAAAAGTCGGCAATCATGATGGTGCAATCTACTACACAATTGGTCAGCGCCACGGTCTTGATCTTGGCGGTGGTTTGCCGTATTACGTCGTCGGCAAAGATATGGACAAAAACGAGATCTACGTTTCACGCAACCTGCAAGATACCGAGCTTGTACGTAACGAGATTACACTTACAAATGTCCACTGGATTACCGATGCGCCAAATGGCGAGATTGAGGCGCGCATTCGTCATCGCGGTCAGCTAATCTCAGCTCGGCTGGACGGCGATAGGCTGCAACTTGAACGACCAGAACGCGCAATCACCCCCGGCCAATCTGTCGTCGTGTATCGTGGCGAGGAATGTCTCGGTGGTGGCATCGTTTCGCCAACAAACTAGATAATGCCATCAGGCAAAGCTCGAGGCAATGGGTATGCTATGGTATAATTACCCCTATGAACACACAAGAAATTCGTAATGCCTATCTGAGGTTCTTCGAGGAGCGAGGCCATAAAGTTATCACTCGTGCTCCGCTCGTACTCCTGAACGACCCAACAACTCTTTTTACCGGCAGTGGTATGCAGCCGATGATTCCGTACTTGCTTGGGCAAGCGCACCCAGATGGTATGCGAATAGCCGATAGCCAAACCTGTCTCCGTGCACAGGATATTGATGATATCGGCGACAATCGTCATACGACATTTTTTGAAATGCTCGGCAACTGGAGCATGGGCGACTACTTCAAAGAGCAGCAGATCGAATGGATGTTTGAATTTCTGTCAGATGTTGTCGGACTTGATATGAGTAAGGTATACGTAACGTGCTTTATGGGCGACGAGCGCTACGGAATTCCAAAAGATACCGAAGCGGCCAATGTGTGGGCGAAATTGTTCGCGGCCAAGGGCATATCGAATGGCCAGGCCGATATCGGATCGGAAGAGGCAGGCTATGCTCGAGGCACCCATGATGGCGAGCGAATTTTCTATTACGACGGAAGCAAGAACTGGTGGAATCGTGGTAAAACTGGCCCCGACACAACGCCGATTGGTGACCCATGTGGCCCAGATAGCGAAATGTTCTACGACTTTGGTACGCCTCATAATCCTGAATTCGGTGAATTTTGTCACCCAAACTGTGACTGTGGTCGCTTTATGGAAATTGGCAACAATGTCTTTATGGCATACAAGAAAGTTGGCGATGGTCAGTTTGAAGAGCTTGAGAATAAAAACGTTGACCACGGTTCCGGCCTGGAACGTATTGCTGCAGCCAAACTTAACAGTCCTGATGTATTCAAAATTAGCCTAATGCTCCCCATCGTCCAAAAGCTCGAAAAACTTAGCGGGAAAAACTACGATAGCCACACCGAAAGTATGCGGGTTATCGCCGATCACCTTCGTGCGGCAACATTCCTTGCAGTTGACGGTTGTACGCCAAGCAACAAAGAACAAGGCTATGTCATGCGCCGACTGTTGCGCCGTGCGATTCGCTTTAGTTTCGATCTTGGTATCGAGCAAAACTTCTTACAAGAGATTGTCCCAGTAATTGCCGATCTCTACGTCAATGACTTCCCAGAGGTAAAAGAACATCGTGATGCGGTTATCGCCGTACTCGTGAAAGAAGAAAAAGCATTTCGTCAAACGCTTCGCAAGGGTCTTAAAGAACTCGAAAAGTTTAAGAACCAGACAATTGCCGGTGAGCAGCTATTTACACTCTACGACACCTACGGTTTCCCGGTAGAGCTTTCAACTGAAGAAGCCTTCAAGCAAAGTATCACAGTATCTCCCTCGTGGCGCGAGGAGTTCGACACTAAAATGGAAGAACAACGTAACCGTAGTCGCACTGCAACCAAGGGTGAGTTCAAGGGTGGTCTTGGCGGGCAAGACTTAATCCACAAAAAGTATCACACTGCGACACATCTTTTACAGTCTGCACTCCGTGAAATCTTCGGTTCAGAGCTTCGTCAGCACGGCAGCAACATCACCGAAGAACGCCTCCGCTTCGATTTCAATATCGATCGCAAAATGACCCCTGAAGAAGTTGCTCGTGCCGAAGAACTCGTGAACGGCTGGATCGCCGAAGACCTTCCTGTGTCATTTAAGCAGTATCCAACCCAGGTGGCACTTGATATGGGCGCCATCGGGCCATTTGGTGAACGCTATGGCGAAGAAGTAAAGGTATATCAGATGGGCGAAGGCAATCACGTTGCTTCGCTCGAAATCTGTGGCGGCCCGCACGTTGATCATACCGGTCAACTCGCTGAGGACGGCAAGAAATTTAAGATCACTAAGGAAGAAGCTTCAAGCGCGGGTATTCGCCGCATTAAAGCCGTACTTGTATAGACTAGAGGTATTCCACGAGATATTCTCGCTATTCTGACGAGTCTACCTTCTACTATGTAGCGCCGAAATTTTCGGTTTCTAGGAGGCAAAATAATAAAGTTAAAATCTTTCTCTATAGAATTCTTGGGAAGCATGACATGCTTGACCCGTACTAATATGTGCCATAGAATCCAAGGTCGGCCATGGTGATACGCTCCTATGGCCAGCCAGCCCCCACCCAAGAGTCGGGCGGGGCTCTACAACTCAGTTGCAAATGTAATTGTATATATTCTTGTCTCGTGGTGAAACGGTTAGATTATCGTTTTGCATTTTTAAAAAGTGCTATAATAAACAATGATTATGGTTTTTGATAAAATTCTTAATAAATCAAAAGAATCACAGTTAGACTATCTTGTCGGGCTTGATATTGGTACTGAGTATGTGAAGGCGCTAATTGCTCAAGTCTCTGGTGATCAGCTTGAAATTATTGGTGTTGGTAAGTCACACCAGGAACTTGGTGACATGCACGCCGGTGCGATTGCTGACATCGCCGGTGTTGTACGTAACTGCGAAGAAGCACTAGCTCATGCCGAAGAAGCGGCCGGCTTGCAGGCAAAGCGCTGCGTAATTGGTATTGCTGGCGAACTGGTAAAAGGCGTAACGAATACAATCCGCTACCGCCGACCGCAGCCAGACCGTCCGCTCGACGAAAACGAGATGGAATTCATTATCGAAAAAGTCCAAGATCGTGCCGCTACAAAAGCGCAGAAGCAGATCGCGCTTGAAACGGGCAACGATGACGTCGAAGTAAAGCTTGTGAATTCTGCGCTTGTCAGCATTCACATTGATGGATACAAAGTGAGCAACCCTATCGGCTTCCAAGGCAAAGACGTAGCAGTACAGATTTACACCGCCTTTGCACCGATGGTACATATCGGCGCACTCGAAAAGGTTGCTGACGAGCTTGACCTCGAGCTTGTGGCGGTTGCTGCGGAGCCATTTGCGGTAAGCCGTAGTGTACTCGGTACCGATGTTGATAGCGCCTTTACGGCAATCTTAGCTGACGTCGGTGGCGGTACTACCGATATTGCCGTCGTGAATGATGGTGGCGTTGAAGGTACGAAAATGTTTGGTATTGGCGGACGCAGCTTTACAAATACTATTGCGACCGAGCTTGAAATTCCTTACGAACAGGCCGAGAAGCTCAAGGTAAATGTAGGCGACGACAAAGTGAAAGCTTCGGTTAAAAAAGACGTTGCGAAGGCGGTCGATAAAACACTCGATGTTTGGCTTGCGGGCGTTGAGCTAGCGCTGAGCGAATTTGATTCTGTTGATCACCTCCCGTCTCGAATATTACTTTGTGGTGGCGGTGCGAGTCTTGAGCAACTTATGACGGCGCTTGAACAGCGAGAATGGTATAAAGACCTTCCGTTCACTAAGAAGCCCTCGGTGCATCATATTAAGCCAACTGATGTCGTCGGCATGTCAGATATTACCGGTGAAGCAAATGACCATACCTTTATTACAGCGATGGGATTGCTACGCGTCGGGTATGATACAATAATTGGGATAAGCGAAACGGGTTCATTGCGCGATAAGCTCAATCGAATGCTTCGTATTTAACTGAGGTAGCATGCAAAAAGACGTTATCTATATCGATACCGAAGACGACATCACCGCCATCATCGGCAAGGTGCGCGCAAGTGGTCGCAAAATTGTTGCACTCGTTCCACCAAAACGGATTGGCGCTATTCAGAGCGCGGTAAACCTAAAGCTCGTACAGCGCGCAGCGGATCAAGCAGGCAAGCATCTCGTACTTATTTCGAATAACGCGGCGCTTACGGCGCTTGCGGGTAGCGCAAAGATCCCTGTCGCGAAAAACCTTCAGAGTAAACCTGAAATTGCTGAAATCCCAGCGATTGATATTGATGATGGTGAAGATGTAATTGACGGTAGTGATGTACTCGCTACGCCAAGTGGGCCCGGCAAACCAAACCTCGATGATGCAACTGCTGCAACGGGTGATGATTTAGGGCAGGGTATGGATGCAAAGGCGCCAGCGCGACCTATCAGAGCCACTCCGGCCGTCCCGCGAACTACAGGTGGACGCGGAATAAAAATCCCGAACTTCGATAAATTTCGCAAGAAACTATTTTTAATTGTCGCTGCAGTTGTACTGCTTATTGGCTTCTTAATCTGGGCGATTGTATTTGCACCCGCTGCTAAAATTACGATTACCGCGCGCACATCAGATAGCTCGCTCAATACACTTATCAAAATGGGCGACAGCATCACAACAAGCTTGCGCGATGGTACAGTAAAATCCTTAACGAAGACAGCCAAGAAAGATGTATCAGTGTCATTTGCTGCAACAGGCACTAAAAACGTAGGCGACAAAGCTTCGGGTAGTGTTGTAATGCAGGCCTGTGTAGCTGGACTGAGTACGCCATCAAGCGTACCTGCGGGCACTACGCTTACGGCAAACAGCAATGAATACACAACTGGATCAGCGGCATCATTTGCTTATGATCATGTCGGTAATGGCTGTATTGTTTATAAATCTGGCAGTGTTCCGATTACTGCAAGTGCAAGCGGTGTGGCATATAACACGTCTGGTAGTTTCACTGTTGCTGGCGGTAGTGTAACGGCGCAAGGATCTGCAAGCGGTGGTACAGACAAAACCGTTCAGGTTGTTCAGCAAAGCGACGTTGACACGGTTTCGAACAATATTCTCAGTAGCTCAGATAACGACACCGCAAAGAAGTCTCTTCAAGACGCTTTTGGCAGTGATTATGTCGTGATTGACAGTAGTTTTAAGAGTGACACGAGTGCAGTCAAGCCAAGCCCAGCGGTTGGCACCGAAGCGGACAGCGGCAAGGGTGCTCTCGTGGGGAGCGTAACATTCTCAATGGCGGCGATACCTAAGAAAGAACTCGGTACATTCCTCGATGCATACTTCGCACAGCAGATTGACGGTCAAAACAACCAGAAGGTATACGACAATGGCCTAAAGAGTGTATCATTTACCAATGTAAACGCGGTGGAGAGCGGTTTTACCGCGAACATTACCACTAACGGTAAGATTGGCCCGAAAATTGATGATAAGGCGCTTCAGGAATACGCAAAGGGTAGGCGAATCGGCGAAATCCAGAGTTACGTCCAAAATATTAATGGCGTCGAAAACGTTGATATCAAGTTCTCTCCATTCTGGGTAAACTCTGCACCCAATAACGTGAACAAAATCCACGTTGAGTTTAAGGTGAATGGCTAAACAAAACTTCCTTGCGCTTGATGTTGGCGAGCGGCGCATAGGGGTTGCTATTGCCGATAGCTCTATTAAAATCGCTATCGCCTACGAAACGATTATCGTCGACGGTAATGAGCTCAAGCGTATTGCTGAGATTATCTCATATGAAAACATTGACATTGTCGTGATTGGCTATCCGCGTAACCAATCCGGCGAGCCAACAAAACAGACCGAATATGTTGAAGCGTTTGCTGAGTTACTCGTTGACATCGCACCAGAAATTGTGTTTCAAGATGAGTCACTCACGAGTGTAAAAGCAGAAGAGACCCTCAAGCGCCAGGGGAAGCCGTTCGAAAAGGGCGACATTGATGCCCTTGCCGCAAGCTTTATTCTAGAAGATTATCTGGAGCAACATTGATGGATGGCTTCAAGCGACCATCACAGCAGGCACCTCGTCCCCTGCGCCCAGTTGCACCACAATCTTCGCCGAATCTACAATCTCAACAGACTCCGATGCAACCGCAGCCTGTTGTATTGCAGTCGCAAGCGGTATCTGGCGCAACCAATCCTTCGGTAGCACAGCCGCCTGCAAAATCTACAGAGAATAAATCACTTTCACTAGCAAAAAAACACCGTTGGATGTGGTGGATAGCGGGGATCATCATATTTTCAATCGTTGTGGCTGCCATCGGATATCTCTGGTATGTCAATGCACTCACTCCCGTTAATGCAAAGGATAGAACAGTTCAGCAGGTGCAAATCAATGAGGGCAGCTCATTTGGCTTCGTAAGTGGTCGCCTTGAAGAACGCAAATTGATTCGCAGCTCGCTCGCATTACAGATATACGCATATCTCCATCATGAAGCGGGCAATCTCAAGCAAGGCTCTTGTAACCTGACGCCGAGTGAATCATCTAGGGAAATCCTAAAAAAACTCACAGGGGGATGCCACGATTTCAAATTAGTGACATTTTACCCAGGCGCAACGATTGAAAAATCAAAAAATCTCAAAGAAGGTGAAAAAGATTTCTCAGTTCGGGGAAGTCTCGAAGCGGCAGGATTTAGCGACTTGGATATCACAGCGGCCCTTGACGCCACGTATGATAGCCCCCTCTTTGCTGACAAGCCTACAAGCGCTTCGCTTGAAGGATATATATATGGTGATACATATTATATCAATGCCGATTCTGGCCCAGCAGAGGCGCTAAAGGATTCATTTAACGAGATGGAGAAGGTTGTCGAGAAGAATAACCTGGTCACTGACTATAGGGCGCACGGGTTGACCCTATACCAGGGCATCACGCTTGCATCAATCATTCAGCGCGAACTGAGCTGTGATAACCTTGACGAAACCAAACAAACCATATGTTACGAAAATCAGCAAAAGGTGGCGCAGGTATTTTATAGCCGTCTTGCCCAGGGTATAACCCTAGGATCGGATGTCACATTTATCTATGCAGCCGGACTTACAGGTGTTGCACCAACGCCAAGCCTCGATTCGTTGTACAATACACGTCTCTATAAAGGGCTTCCACCAGGGCCAATTGCTTCGCCAAGCGAATATGCATTAAAGGCGGCGGCAAATCCGGCTTCGACTGATTATCTGTACTTTATTGCTGGGGATGAAGGCGGAGGTGCGATGTATTTTAGTAAGACCGAGGCTGAACACGAACAGAACATCAAAGATCATTGTCAAGTGCTTTGTGGAACTGTTTAACAATTCATCAACAGGGGTAGATGCCTTGATTTGCTTGACCAAATATGGGCTATTTGGTACGCTAGTATAAGCACATTGCCGCTCGGGTTAGCGTAGACTAACAGCAAGTGGGAACATCAAAACGTTGCAATGGTGCCTACCTTTAAATGTCGTTACGGACGCCGAATAGCTAAATATTTAATATTAATTAATAATATCGGTCGACACGAGCGCTCCTGTCTCGTCTTTGCGAGAGAAAGACAGAGTGAGGTAGAAAGGATCTAGTAATAGATCTCTAAGGAGAAAGATTATTCGTAATCAATCTGTTGACATGACAGTTCGTCGGTCATCTTTACGCGAATCTTCTAGCGCTCAGCAGGCTGCAAAGTCGAGTCGGGCGCGAGGCTCTATTTCAGGCACTACTATTGCCACCTATCTTGGCATTTTCTTGTTAATTATCTCGATGATTGCTCTGGCGTACCATCCACCAGTTAGCCAAAAGGCTCTTGCCGATGCTTCAAATGGTGCATCAACGCAGCAAAACCAGACACAGACAACGCAAAATGTCTCTGTTGACCAACTTGTGGCAACCAATCTTGCATCATCGCTTGCTGAAAGCACAGATATGCCTATTAGTAATAACGTTGCCAATCTTTCGCAGACGTTATCTGTAGAGAGCGTTTTGGCGCAGAGTGACTCTAATGTTATTAGTAAACCGCAGATTATCCAGCCAACAGCTAATGGTCGCACGCTACAGTACTATATAGCGGGTGTAGGCGATACTGTTCCATCGGTTGCCGCTAAATACGGCATTTCTGCCCAGACAATCGAATGGGGCAATAATCTTACTTCAGAAGCGCTAACACCTGGCCAAAAACTGACGATCTTGCCTACTGATGGCGTACTTTATACCGTTAAATCAGACGACACCCTCGATAGTATTGTCGCTAAGTACGGCGCCGACCGTTCGAGCATCGTTGCCTTTAATGATCTTGAGCTAACAGGTAACCCGGCAGTGGGTACACAGCTTATTCTACCTGGCGCTGTACTTCCAAACAATGAGCGCCCTGGGTATGTAACTCCAGTAACAGGCGGAGGCGGCGGTAACTATAGCGGTGGCTATGGTAACGCATACCTAGCAAAGGCTTCGGTTGGTAACCGGTACGCATGGGGCAACTGTACGTGGTATGCCTACGAGCGACGTCTGGAGCTCGGTATGCCAGTGGGTAGCTTCTGGGGTAACGCAAGCTCATGGGCTTCATATGCACGTCAGGCCGGCTATCTTGTCGACGGTAATCCTACGCCTGGCGCAGTAATGCAGAATGGTGGAGGCTATGGTCACGTTGCGATCGTGGAATCAGTTAACCCAGGTGTTTCAGTGACGATTAGCGAAATGAACGGATACCGATTCGGTGGTGGATTCGCCCGCGTTGGCCACGGTGATATTCCGTGGAGCGAAGCGGTAAGTGGTTACTACAATTACATCCACTAAACCCTAATTTCTAACATAAATAAAGCGCCCCGGCTAGCAAAAGGGGGGTACCCTGGTAGGGGTATAACACGATGTCACCTCAGGGATGTCCGTAGGCAGCTATCCTATTTGAGCTCTGTGTGCTATAATTAAGTAATATGTTTGTAGATACTGCAACCGTAACCGTACAAGCTGGTAAGGGCGGCGATGGAGCTGTTAGTTTTCGTCATGAAATTTATGTCGATAAGGGCGGTCCAGATGGCGGGGATGGTGGTAAGGGCGGCGATGTTATTTTTCTTGCAACCGAGCAGTTAAACACGCTGCTTAGCTTTCGTTACCAGCCACGTTTGATCGCAAACAATGGTATAAACGGCGGCGGCACGAGAAAAGCCGGTCGTATGGGCAAACCGCTAATCGTGAAGGTCCCGGTCGGTACGTTGGTGCGCCGTAAAGGCGAAGTAGTCGCTGATCTTGTAAAACCGGGCCAAGAAGTAGTTATCGCAAAGGGTGGTGACGGCGGATTTGGCAATGCACACTTTAAATCCAGCGTACGCCAGACGCCCCGCATCGCAGAGCTCGGAGAGATGGGTGAGTCGTTTGAGGCTGAGCTCGAGCTAAAGCTTTTGGCGGATGTCGGGCTTGTGGGATTTCCAAATGCAGGCAAGTCAACATTCCTATCGGTTGTGACAAATGCACGGCCCGAGATCGCTGACTATGCATTTACTACACTTACGCCAAACCTTGGTGTTGCGGACATCGACGATGGCCATCTTCTCATCGCTGACATTCCAGGACTAATCGAAGGTGCAAGTGAGGGTAAAGGGCTTGGCGACAAGTTCCTCCGTCATGTAGAGCGTACAGCAGTGCTACTTCATCTTATTGATGCCTACAGTGATGATATCGCTGGAAGCTATATGGCAATTCGCCGTGAGCTTGAAACATATAGTACGCAGTTAATCAACCGCCCAGAAATTGTTGCGCTTACAAAGTGCGATGGTTTAGACGACGATATTATTGAAATGCAGAAGCAGTCACTGAGGGCAGTAATGCCTGTAAATAGCGAAATCTACGCTATCTCTTCCTCGGCGCATCAAGGGCTTACTGAGCTCCTTCGTGGATTACGCCGTGAAGTTACCGCAGTTCGTGCGTTGGCGCCTGATAATGAAGAATTGGACGAAACGCCGGTAATTACGCTGGGTGCCGAGTCGTTATCTGACCACTGGGAAGTAACTTTTGATGAAGTGAATGCCATATATCATATACACGGTGAAAAGATTGAGAAGTTCGCACGCCGTACGAACTATGAGCTATACGAGAACGTTAATCGTTTGCGTGATATTATGCGCCGTCTTGGCATTACCCATGAACTTGCACGTATGGGTGCAAGTGGCATGAGTATGGTACAGGTCGGTGACTCAACACCGTTCAGCCTGACAGAGCAATAGCTTTGCCGCACGACGGACTCATTATTACGCCTGGTATGGTCCTAGTGAGACAGGAGGGTAAAAATGCACGTTGCTTTTTATTGCTTTTATTGTAAATAGTATTGACTTTTCTAAATGGAAGTGTTATTATGAAAAACGAACTTTACGTGAGGTGCATAACCCGTAAAGATCCTTAAAAAGTTGGATAGAAGATAACGCTAATGTGCTACGTAGCGGCTGCTTATATATCAAGATTGGTATGTAAACAGCCTCTACGATAGCCATGGCGGGCTTTTGTAAGGCGGTCCCGGCCACGACACTGGCCACCCAGTTCTTGATGACCCGGCGAAGGGACATCTCACGTTGCGTTACCCGGTAGGTTTCACCTAAGGGGCCTTGCCCTCCACCTTCCCGAGCTTTAGCTGGCTCCTGACAGACCGAGTCGGCAACCTATGATACGAAAGGTGCTCAAGTGCATCCGCCGTAGACTTAGTCTTCACGTTCTACCCCCCCTAGGATGTTCTGTACTCACAACGGCACGCGACGAAGCGGCCTGTGACCACACTTCGATCAAGGAGAGCTCATGAACCGAAGACTCGAGGGCTGAACAAGCCCTCACCGCCGTCGACGCACCGGGCCCTCGGGCCCGGTCGGTCCCAGTCTGCATCCGCGCAGACCGCGGCACCGTCGACGGGCACCACCCGCCTGACCGCGGGCCAAGCACATGCTTGATCCCCGCGGCGCCGGCGCCCCCGCGTTCACGACGCGGTGTCACGCCGCCGGCCGAGTCGACCCCCCCTTCGGGGGGCCGGCTCCGGCCGGCGGCGGACATGGTATCTTCTATCCAGCTGAATACCACTTTGTTGATACGCGCCATCTGGCGTGTTTTTTGTTATGCTATAGGTATATGTCGAATACTTTTTTCTTTTACGACCTAGAGACAAGTGGTCTCGATGCGCGAAGCGACCGAATTATGCAGTTTGCAGGGCGCCGGACCGATATGGATTTTAACCCTATTGGTGAACCGTACAATATTTTAATTGCATTGAACGACGACACAATTCCGAGCCCCGAGGCTCTCTTAGTAACGGGCATTTCACCCCAGAAAACTATTGATGAAGGATATACCGAAGCACAGTTTGTAAAGATTTTAAACGAAGAGGTATTCACACCCGATACAATTGCGGTCGGGTTTAATAACGTACGGTTTGATGATGAATTCGTGCGCCATTTGTTCTGGCGCAATTTTTATGATCCGTACGAGTGGACGTATAAAGATGGTCGCTCGCGCTGGGATTTGCTCGATGTCGTACGCATGACCCGGGCCCTCCGCCCAGAGGGTATCGAATGGCCAGTGGATGCTGACGGCAAGCCAACAAATAGGTTGGAGCTCATTACGAAAGCGAACGGTATCGCACACCAAAATGCGCATGACGCACTCAGTGACGTAGATGCATTAATTGATGTAACGAAACTGATTGCTAGTGCTCAGCCACAATTACTAAAGTATCTACTGAAGATACGAGGTAAAAAGGAGGTTCAGCAAATCGTTAACCTTGATGATAAAAAGCCCTTCATATATACAAGCGGCCGTTACGATAGTGCATGGAACAAAACGACAGTGGCATTCCCGATTGCACCAGCGCCAAACGGCAATACATTAGTATTTGATTTACGCTACGATCCTCAAGCCTTCGTATCTATGACCGAGAACGATCTTGCAAAAATTGTATTTGCAACGTGGGAAGAGCGCAAAAAAGAGGGTTTTGTTGCGCTGCCGGCAAAAATACTACAGTATAATCGTTGTCCAGCTGTGGCGCCACTTGGTGTTCTTGAGCAAGGTGATGGTTGGCAAAAGATAGGACTTGATAATGAGGTGGTTGCGAACCATATGAAAGTATTACTTGCACATCCTGAATTTGCCGAGAAGCTACGCGGCATCTTTGAGCGTAAGCGCGAATTTGCGCCAAGTACTGATCCGGAGACACAATTATATGACGGATTCTTGAATGATCGTGACCGCTTACGAGTCGAGACAGTACGTAATGCTACCGAACGTGAGCTTGCAGATTTCCACCCTGAATTTGTCGACGAGCGACTTGCGCCACTACTGTTACACTATAAAGCTCGCAACTATCCCAAAACACTCTCTAGTAGCGAGATGGGCACCTGGGAACAATGGAGAAGTGAACGCTTGCATAAGCAACTGCCAAAAGTATTGAAATCATTGCAGCGTCTCAGTACTGATGCCAACGAGAACCATCAATACATATTGCAAGAAGTTCAACTTTGGATCGAATCGGTATTACCGGCAGAAGATAGCTAGATACTGGTAAAGCGGCGGCGCGGCAACTGGCGTCTATGCTGCTTTGCACTGCGATCAACGCGAGCTTTACCGAGCGTACCTTCGAGATAGAGGGTAATGATGGTTGCAATGGCAAGGCAATAAACGGCTATCATAGCCCATGACGGTAAGACGATCAAGGTACCAGGAACAACTCCTGCAACGAGCAGATTAATCAGCGACGACGTGAACTTGCCTTGGGTAATCGCAAGCACTGCCACGAAACTAATTAGTGGGGGAACAAAATCTTTTTTCATCAATACCAACCTTCGCTTAGTACCATCATAAACTATATATGACGTATCGGCAACATTATTCTTAAGCATATGCGATATGACATATAAAAATAAGCGTAAGCATATGGAAAAAATTAAGATTTTAGTGTATAATTAGCTCGATGTCGGAAATGATTCGAGTAAAAGGCGCGCGAGAGCACAACCTCAAGAATATTGATATTGAGATTCCTCGTGACAAATTAGTTGTAGTAACAGGGCTATCTGGTAGCGGAAAGTCTTCGCTTGTTTTTGATACTATTTACGCTGAAGGCCAGCGACGCTACGTAGAGAGCTTATCGAGCTATGCGCGGCAATTCTTAGGGATTATGGATAAGCCAGATGTCGATAGTATCGATGGTCTGAGTCCAGCAATCTCTATTGATCAAAAATCAACAAGCCGCAACCCACGCAGTACCGTTGCGACGGTGACGGAAATTTACGACTATATGCGCTTACTCTATGCGCGAATCGGTGTGCCACACTGTCCAGTTTGCGGTAAGCCAGTACATCGCCGCACCGCACAGGCGATTATTGATGAAATTATGCGCTTGCCCGAAGGCACGAAAGTAATGGTACTTGCGCCGGTCGTGAATCAGAAAAAAGGTGAATTTGCACACGTCCCAGAGCAATACATGCGTACTGGATTCGCGCGCGCCCGTGTCGACGGTGTAATTTACGCACTTGATGAATTCCCAGAGCTCCAAAAAAGCTACAAACACGATATCGAAATTGTCGTCGATCGTCTAATCGTTCGCCCCGATGCAGCCACTCGTGTGACTCAATCTGTCGAACAGTCACTTGAGATCGCTGGCGGTGTCGTGCAGTTACTTGATGCCGATAGCAATGAAATTCACACATACAGTCAGCGCTACGCGTGTGTCGACCATCCAGGTGAGGACATACCAGAGCTCGAACCACGTCTCTTTAGCTTTAATGCACCACAAGGCGCCTGCCCAGTATGTACTGGCCTTGGGAGTCGTCTTGAAGTCGATCCTGATCTCGTATTTAATCCCAACCTTACTATTGCAGAAGGCGCAATTCGCCCATATAACCGCGTAACGAGTGACGCGTGGTATATGAAGCGTTTGAGTGCCGTTGCAGATACGCATGGATTTAGCTTGCAGGTGCCGGTGAAAGACTTAAAGCCTGAAGATTTGCAGAAAGTGCTCTATGGTACGGGCAATGAAAAATATCGTATCGAGCTACAGGGCGGCGGCCGTTACTATGATTCAACCTACGAAGGTGTAATTCCAAACCTCGAGCGACGCCATACGGAAACCGATAGCGAATTTATGCGTAAAGACATCGAGCGCTTTATGCGTGAGCGTGAGTGTACGGCATGTCATGGCGCTCGTTTGAAGCCTGTAGTACTCGCTGTAACAGTGCATGGTTTATCAATCATGGACATCTGTAATCTTGGTGTTGACGATGCAATCGAGCTCTTTAATGGCTTGAAGTTCAACGAAGGCGAAATGACGATTGCGAAGCTCGTGCTAAAGGAGATTATGGCCCGCCTTGGCTTTATGAGTAATGTCGGCCTCAGCTATCTTGAGCTCTCACGCGCAGCGAACACATTGAGCGGTGGTGAAGCACAGCGTATCCGTCTTGCGACCCAGATCGGATCTGGTCTACAAGGTGTGCTATATGTGCTCGACGAACCATCAATCGGCCTTCATCAGCGTGATAATGACAAATTGATTGAGACATTGAAGCACCTCCGTGACCTTGGTAACTCGGTGTTGGTTGTTGAGCATGACGAAGATACTATTGCACAAGCGGATTTCTTAGTTGATGTAGGTCCTGGCGCTGGTGTACACGGCGGTATGATTGTTGCTGCCGGTAGCCCGAGTGAAGTTGCAAAGAACCCCGACAGCATTACCGGTCGTTACTTAGTAGGAACCGAAAAAATCGCCGTACCGAAAAAACGTCGGGCAATTGATCGCGATCGTAAACTTTTGGTCCGTGGTGCCAAAGAAAACAACCTCAAGAACATCGACGCCGCGTTTCCACTTGGCGTAATGACGCTTGTAACGGGTGTGAGCGGTAGCGGCAAGTCAACGTTAGTGAATGATATCTTAGCGAAAGAACTTGCCGCTCGCTTGCACCGTGCCCAAGAAGTGCCAGGCACACATGATAATATCGAGGGCATTAACCAGCTCGATAAAGCAATCATTATCGACCAGTCGGCGATTGGCCGTACGCCGCGATCTAACCCAGCAACGTACACCGGTGTGTTTACGCCAATCCGTGAACTATTCGCTGGCACGCCAGAAGCAAACATCCGCGGCTACAAAGCGGGGCGCTTTAGCTTTAATGTAAAGGGTGGGCGCTGCGAGAATTGCCAGGGTGATGGGGTAATTAAGATTGAAATGCACTTCTTGCCTGATGTGTATATCCAATGTCCTGAATGTCATGGTAAGCGCTATAACCGTGAAGCACTAGAAATTAAGTACAAGGGCAAAACAATCAGTGACATACTTGAAATGACGGTTGCAGAGGCTGCTGAATTCTTCGAGAATGTTCCCGCGATCTACCGTAAACTCGCAACCATCAACGAAGTAGGGCTTGGCTACATTAAACTTGGTCAGCCCGCAACTACCTTCAGTGGTGGTGAAGCGCAGCGTATCAAACTCGCGAGTGAATTGAGTCGACGAAGTACCGGTAAGACGCTTTACATCCTCGATGAGCCAACTACGGGATTACATACCGCCGACGTAAAGAAGCTGCTTGAGATCTTGCAACGCCTTGTGGAAGGCGGTAACAGTATGGTAATCATCGAGCACAACCTCGAGGTGATCAAATGTGCCGACTGGATCATTGACCTCGGCCCAGAAGGCGGTCAGGGCGGCGGTATGATTATTGCCGAGGGCACGCCTGAGGATATCGCAAAAGCCAAGGGCAGCTTTACGGGTAAGTATCTCAAAGACGTCCTCGCAAAGTAAATAGTACAATCTAAAAGAATTACTCGCCGTTATTTGCGGCGAGTAATTCTTTTTTTAATATGGTGCGTAATCTTTGCTCTGGTTTCAGGCTCTTTTAACACATGAGCCAGCCCAGGCAGAAGTGATAAGAAAATAATGAGCAGGGCAGCGATTTCAATGTTGATACCGAGCTTTTGAATGACGGCTCCGGCAAAGTATCCAAGGAACGTAAAGCCGCATGTCCATATGAGTGCTCCTATTAGGTTAAATGTAACGAATGTCTTATAGGGCATACGACTGATCCCGGCGACGACAGGCGAGAAGGCGCGAACAATTGGCACGAACATTGCCATTACAATCGCCTTAGAACCATTGTCTTCGTAGAAATTCTCAGCCTGCTGGAGGTACTCTTGGCGGAAGAATCGACTGTCAGGGCGACGGAAAAGACGCCTGCCTACTTTGCGACCAATGTAGTAGCCAGTACTGTTGCCAACAACTGCTGCCCCGAAGAGCAATGCGGCGAATATAACAATATTGATATGAAAAATGCCTTGGTTGACGAGTGTCCCGGCAATAAAAAGCAGGCTGTCACCGGGCAAGAAGAAACCTGCCATGAGTCCTGATTCAGCAAAAATAACTAAGATAACAGCAAGCGGGCCTAGATTGGTAATTGCGTGTAATAAGTTCTCCATTACTTTGATTGTAGCATACTACTGTTTGCTTGAGCATTTTGATACGTGGTATAGTAGTAAGTGCAAATATCACACCTCCGCACAGGTATCTAACGAAAGGAAGAGAGAAATGGGAGAGAAGATAAGTCTTAGTATTAGTGAGCGTACCGTTCACGGTAAGAAAGTTCGAAGTCTACGCGCCAATGGCATTACACCGGGCGTTGTGTATGGTCACGGTATAGAACCTATGCCAATTCAAGCTGATACTGGCGAGGTTCGGCGAGTTGTAGCGCAGGCGGGCAAACATACGCCGGTACACCTAACAGGGGCGAAACGACGTATTGCATTGATTAAAGATATTGAGTTTGACGCCACGAAACATGGTATAGTTCGTCATGTTTCGTTCCACGCGGTAAACGCAGATGAGCCAGTACATGCCGAGGTCCCGGTTCACTTGCTTGGTATCGGTGAAAGCGAAGCTGAAAAAGCAGGATTTGTCGTTTTGCAGGCAATAGATAAAGCCGAAGTCAGAGCACTTCCAGCAGACTTACCCGAAGCGCTTGAAGTAGATATCACCACTCTTGCGACTGTGGGTGATCGCGTCACGCTCGGTGACATTAAGCTGCCAAGCGGCGTAGAGCTCGTCGAGCACGACACCGGTCGTCATGACGATGATGAAGAGGAAGAAAAGCCTTCAATCACCGACCTAGTCGTTGCGAACGTGTACGAGCCCGCTGCGCTTGAGGCGGCTAACGAAGCGGCCGCAGGTGAGGGCATTAATGAAGAGCAAGTGGCTGTAGAAGGCGAACAAGAAACAGGTGCCGAAACGAAGGAATCGTAGGCAGATACATCAAAAATACCGCACCGTATATACGGTGCGGTATTTTTTAGTACTCGCTATCGTCATAGGTATATTCTTGGGCATGGTAGTGTATGCCCTGATCATATAACTTGACGAAATCGCGGGCGCTTTCAAAGATTTTATCCTGCGCAATAAGCTCTTCTTGCGTCATCCAGAAGTTCCTTCCCCCCTCAAATGCTTCCATCATCTCACCACTTACATTGTTACAGTACATAATGACGAAGATTTTATCTTCAAGTAAACTGCCGTCCAATTTACGATAATCGCGTTTATGGAAGATATGACTGAAAGTGAATTTTCCAATAAGCCCTGTCTCTTCTTGCAGCTCGCGGGCAGCCGCTTCTTCAAAACTTTCACCCCATCGAACCTTGCCGCCAAGGCGACCATAGAATCCATAGTATGGTTGCTTAAGGCGTTGCTGTACAATAAACTCGCGGCGATTGCCCTGCTGTCGTTCCACAATCAATGCGACCGATACTTTTGGCTGCTTCTCGATCTCATTTTCGTCAGTATCCATGCGATTAGCATACTCTTTACCATGCGGCGTAAGCGTGTAGCCGCTATCCATTTTTTCAACCAGCCCCGCACCAATCAGCTTCTTGATATGAAATGTAAAGTGGTCGCTGCTGAGGCTAGTTGTTTTTTGTAGTTCGGCAAAATTAGCATGAGGCACGAACAAAAGTGCGCGAAGTATGCTAGTTTGAACAGTGTGAACGTCTGGTTCGTAAGTCATAGAGCTATGGTAGCACTGGCTGGCCGGGCAATCTAGTAAAGTCGACTTTACTCATCTGCCTCGATGAAGCCGCCCGACTGGTGCTTCCAAAGCGAAGCGTAGATGCCTTTCTTTTTGAGCAGTTCCTGGTGACTTCCGTCCTCAGCAATTGTACCGTGCTCAAGCACGATAATACGATCAAGTTGCGCAATGGTACTGAGACGGTGAGCGATTACAATACTAGTACGCTTCTGCATTAAGGTATTAAGTGATTCTTGAATAAGCTTCTCACTTTCGCTATCGAGTGCTGACGTCGCTTCATCAAGCACGAGAATGGGTGCGTCTTTCAATAATGCGCGGGCAATCGCTACGCGTTGGCGTTGACCTCCACTCAACTTGATACCACGCTCACCAACCATTGTCTCAAGGCCTTCTGGAAGTTTTTGAATAAATTCCCATGCATGCGCCTGCTTAGCCGCTTGAATAATTTGCTCGCGGGTTGCATCTGGCTTGCCATAGGCAATATTATCTGCCAGTGTACGGTGGAAGAGCAACGGTTCCTGCGCAACATAGGCAATCGACTGGTGCAGGCTTTGTTGGGTAACCTCGGCAATATTCTGGCTATCAATGGTGATTAAGCCTTTGTCAATGTCACTGAATCGAAGCAGGAGTCGGGTAAGGGTTGTTTTACCTGAGCCACTATGGCCAACAAGGCCAACGCGTTCACCCGGGTTAATAGTGAGTGACAAATTATTAAAAATCCGCTCACCCTTGCCGCCGTCATGGGCGAATGTCACATCATCGAATGCAATCTCACCTTTTGTAGCATCGAGGTGCTTGGTCGTTTTGTCTTTAATATCAAACTCGAGCTTTAGTTCTTTTGTCATCGCTAACGCGTCACCCATCACGCTATTGTACTGACGCATTACATGGTTGAGTGACCAAAGGTTCCGACCAACACCAAGTGTGTAAGTAAGCATCAAGTAAACAGCTCCCACCTGAATGCTGTGGTGCTCACCTGCAACAGCGGCAAAGCCCAGCGCACAAACGTAAATTACCATGATAAGGCTCGACCATACGGTACTAACTTTCAAGAATCCACGCATAGAATCAAACGAACGATCGCCCCATTCCGCAGTGCGTGCGTCCATTGAGCCTTGCTCATGGGTTGACCCACCGAATGCCTTCACCGTTGCAATGTTTGTAATAACATCAGCAATGAATCCGGTCATCTTGTTCCAGGCTTCGGTTTCACGCTCGTTCAACGTACGCATAAAACGTGAGCCAAATAAGACGCTAAGCGCGAAAATGACAGAAACAACCAAGAGAAACAGCGCATATTGCCAATAGACAAACGAAAGAATTGTTACGGCTGCAGTAATGCTTGCAAAGATTGGAAGCAAGTCCCAGATAATAGTATCCCAGAAACGCTCGAACGAGCTAAGCAACTTAGTGGTCTGACTGATGATCGAACCACCAAATCGGTTGGCGTGGAAATTAAGGCTATGGCCCAACAAGTGCTTGATGACTTTTGAAGCTAGGTTACGTGCCGCAAGTACCTCAAATGACCAGGTAAACCAAAGCGTGAGGCGCCATGATATCACGGTACTTGCGAGTAGCGTACCACCATAAGCAGCGATTAGTGGAATACTACCGTTGAGGGTAATTGAACCAGCCTGAAGCATATCGATAAACTTCGACAGGATGAACGGCGCGACATAGCCTTCGGTGATAACCGAAAAGAGCACGAAGAAAATTGCGAGATTGCGTCGCTTTGAAAATGGTTTTGTTGTGCGCCAGAATAGCGCGAGTATGTCTTTTTGCATACGATCCTTTCTGGGAATGGGCACACCTGTAGCGCGGGTGCTGATGATGAAATGGGAGATTACTATGTAGAAGTATTACGCCACACGGAAGGGCGCAATAACGGCAATTACAGAATCTAACATTGATTGGCCTTTCCTTTAGCGGTTAACAATAAAAGCTATATTAACACGATGTTGTTATATGTGCAAGCTCTGAAGACTTAATCTTCGATAAAACCCCCCGACTGATGTTTCCAGAGAGAAGCATAGATACCCTGTTTCTTCTTGAGGAGTTCAGCGTGAGTACCATCTTCAATGATGGTACCGCGATCGAGGACAATAATGCGATCAAGCTTTGCGATAGTACTCAGACGGTGAGCAATCACAATACTCGTGCGACCTTCCATGAGTGTCTCAAGGCTCGCCTGAATGAGCTTCTCACTTTCACTATCGAGTGCCGACGTCGCTTCATCAAGCATTAGGATTGGTGCGTCCTTTAAGATAGCGCGGGCGATTGCGACGCGTTGGCGCTGGCCACCGCTAAGCTTAATGCCACGCTCACCAACAACTGTTTCAAATTGATGGGGCAATCGCTCAATGAATTCTAAGGCATGCGCCTCTGCCGCGGCATCGCGGATTGCATCCATTGTTGCGCCTGGCTTGCCATAGGCAATGTTCTCTGCAAGCGTTCGGTGGAAGAGTAGCGGCTCCTGAGCGACATAAGCGATTGATGAACGCAAGCTATGCTGAGTAATATTTGCAATATCCTGGCCATCAATACTAATCACGCCATTGGTTAAATCGTCAAAACGCAGCAGCAACTTTGTGATTGTCGTTTTGCCCGCGCCCGACACGCCGACGAGACCGACCTTTTGCCCAGCAGGAATATGCAAGTCAAGATTCGCGAGAACGTCTGTTCCCTTGGAGTCGCTATATGCATAACTGACATTATCAAAGTCGATCACACCATTAGTAACCTCAAGATCCGTGCTTGACATGTCAACAACTTTTGGCGGATCAAGCAAAATTTCTGTCATCGGTGTTGCCTCGAGTAGGATTTTATCGTAGCCATTAATAAGCTCGCCAAGGGTAAAGAGTTGGGCGGCGAGACGCTGCAAATACGCAATGGTAAAGATAGCGATCGCAAGGGGCATGGCATGATGAAGTAGGAGTGTGCCAATGATTACAATCGAAGCAATCTGGAAGATCTGCATAAAGAAGATGCGCCCGGAGCCCTCATAGCTCATAATCGTGAAATCTTTGTAATATGCGCGCTGATACTCGCGGCTAATTGCTTCTGTGCGCCCGATCTCGTAGGCTTCACCAGCGAATGTTTTAACAGTAAGGTTATTCGTAATAGTATCCGCAACGGCGCCGTTTACCTCGGAAATTAACCGTTTGCGTTCGGCGCGAATACCCTCACGCATACGACGGAACACCCGTACCTGGACAAGTAGGCCCACGATCAAGAAGAGTATAACTATCGCGAGCGTTGGCGTGTGCGCTGCAATAAGTGTAAGGCCAACGAGGATATTGATAGCAAACGACATTGTGCGCAGTAAGAAGAGATCTTGAATACCAACATGACCGTTGATAAAATCGATAAACTTACCAGTAAGGCCGCCAATTTTTTGATTGCCAAAGAACTCCTGATCTTTCTCGAGTAGCGTCGCAAGGGTGCTATGTGTAAGCCGAACGCGTACGGCTGACTCATGGCGGACGGCAGTCTGAAAACCGATTAAATTGAGCGCCACGCCGACAATAACAAAGAGTCCGGCAAGTTGAAGTAACTGGTACATATGTGAAGTATCACCACTAGCATAAGTTCCAATTGCCAGCGACAAAAAGTAGGGTACGGCAGTATCAAGCGCGAGTGAGGCGAGGGGAATAGAAAACGCCATGACCCAAAAGCGTAGTGTATCTTCACGAATTTGCTGCCAATACAGTTGAATTGTTTCTTTGGCTAAAATCGCCGGGCGTTGATGTTTAGGCATTGTGCACCTCGTATCCTAGAACGGTCATTAAAAATCCTTTAGATATTAATAATAAGATTATGGTGTCGCGTGAGCGGTTGAGACCAGCATCGCGCACAAGAGGAACAGAGTTGTTCGTAGTAAATCTAGTATACTAAGGGTATGGATCGATTGCAACAGATGCGAAATTCAAAATGGTTCGACCGTTTGTACATGGTGACAGTGGTAGTAAAGGGGTTCGATGGCCTCGTTGAGCTAGTCTCCGGCCTTGTACTTTTAATAGCCCCAAATGAGCTACATAAATTACTGTCATTCTTGACGGGTGAGGCACGTGAAAGCTCTCACCAGTTTATGCACCAGTTAGCCCAATATATTGCCCATATAGATACAGATGTGGCACGGGGCGGTCTTATGGTAGTGATATTATTCTTGATGATTCACGGTGTCGTCAAATTGTCACTTGTATATGCATTATTGCGACGCATTTTATGGGCATATCCCTACGCGCTCGGTATACTAATGCTGTTTCTTATCTACCAACTATATATATGCGTTGTCCAGCCGTCAGTAAGTATGGTGCTATTTGCTGCACTTGATGCCATTATTGTATGGGTAGTATGGGGTGAGTGGCGCAAATTGGCTCGCGAAGCCGAGTAGCGCGTGCTATACTAAGCTTATGATTATTCTCCACATTGTTATTGCACTACTGAGCCTTATTTTTGCAGGCATTGCGCTCGCTCGCCCATCTGTCACACAGATTAAAATTGTCGGTGCCAGTACCATTGCAACACTTGCCACGGGTGCCGTGTTGATTGCTCAAGGCGCAAATGTATTACACCTTTGTCTGAGCGGACTACTGTTTACTTCATTAACGGTTACGGCAATGTCGTTATCGCTTCGCGCAGTGCATCGCCAGCAAGCAGTCTCGCACGTCCGCTAGATTATTTTAGGCAAAAGTGGTATAATAAATGCCAATGCAAAAAATTCTTCTCTACTACAAATTCACTCCTATTGCCGACCCAGAAGCAGTGAAATTATGGCAGAAAACACTCTGTGAATCACTTAATTTACGTGGCCGAATTTTAGTGAGCGCCCAGGGTCTCAATGGAACAGTTGGCGGCGACATCGATGGCTTAAAGGCATACATTAAAGCGACGAAACAATATCCGGGATTCAAAGGCATTGCATTTAAGTGGAGCGAGGGCAGCCGTGAAGACTTCCCGCGACTCAGCGTAAAATCTCGTCGTGAGCTCGTTGGGTTTAAGAATAGCGATGATGAGTTTGCTGTCGATGAAAACGGTGTGATTGACGGCGGCCAACATATTAAGCCAGAGCAAGTACACGAGCTTGTTGAGAAATACGGTAACGATGTCATATTCTTTGATGGGCGCAATGAGCATGAGGCAAAAATTGGCAAGTTCAAAAACGCTATCGTGCCAAATACTAACACCTCACGCGATTTTATCTCTGAACTAGAGAGTGACAAGTATGACGACATTAAAGACAAAAAAATCATCACATATTGCACAGGCGGTATACGCTGTGAAGTGATTAGCGCAATGATGAAAAGGCGCGGTTTCAGTGATGTCTACCAGATCGACGGCGGTATTGTGAAATACGGTGAGACCTACGGCGACGATGGCCTGTGGGAAGGTTCACTCCGTGTATTCGATAATCGTATGACAGTGAATTTCAGCGATCACGCCAAAACAATCGGCGAATGCAGCCACTGTAGCGCGAAAACCGCCAACTTTGAAAACTGTGCATTGCCAGAATGTAACGAGCTTGTACTAATCTGCGAAACCTGCAAAGAGCAACCAGATTTGCTATTCCACACGACCCTTTGCCGCGAAAGACAAACTGACAAGATTGGAGCTATGGCATAATGCCACATATTCATAACGAACCCGACCAGCATGATATGACAGTGAGTGGGTATATTGTGCGTACTGATGGCAACGAGCCGCTTTGCCTCGTACATATGCATAAAAAGATTGGCAAACTAATGCAGATCGGTGGCCACATTGAACTCAACGAGACACCATGGGCAGCAATTGCGCATGAACTCGAAGAAGAAAGTGGGTATCAGCTAAACGAACTGAAGGTTGTGCAATACACAGCCGACCGCGTCGTCGATGCAAGTAATGTTAGTCACCCGACACCGTACTTAATGAATACGCACAATGTAGGTAACGAACATTACCACTCAGATTTATGTTTTGGCTTTGTAGCTCGAAGCTTGCCTGTTCGGAATATGGCTGATGGCGAATCTGATGATATACGCTGGCTCACACTCAGCGAACTTCGCGAGGCCGCTAAAAACGGTGATGCGCTCCAAGATGTAAGCAATATGTACACATTTCTCATCGAGCACCTCAATATATACGTACTCGTGCCGGCACTAGACTTTTCAGTTGATAAGCCAACTATTGCAGCCGCCACATATAAGCGCGGTGCACCTGGTAAGTAATGCGTTCGCGCCACATTAAAATGGTGATATACTTAAGGTATTATGGCGTTATATAACACACGAACCAAGCAAGAGTTTGAAGATAAGGTACTGAACAGCAAAAAAACAGTCCTTGTTGATTTTTGGGCAGATTGGTGTCCGCCTTGCCGTGCGATGGCGCCGATTCTTCATGATTTAGGCAACGAACTCGACGAGACAATCGACATTGTCAAGGTTGATATCGAAGATGGCGCCGAGAATTCTGCGCTTGCTGTCGAATATGGTATCAGCAGCATTCCAAACATGCATATTTTTAAGGGCGGCAAAGTTGTCGACCATGTAATCGGTATGGTTCCAAAAGTACACCTTGTTGAAGTGCTCAACCAGGCTGCTAAGTAATTCTTTTAGGCAATAATGAGCGACCTGCTTGACGAAATCTACCAAGCGATTCTTAATGACCCAATGAACGCCGAAATGAGCGCCAAGGGATATGTGCCAGTGTATACTGCCTCCGCAAAGTCGCGGATTGTTATCGTCGGCCAGGCCCCAGGGCGAAAAGCACAGGAATCCATGAAGCCATGGAACGATGCGAGCGGCGTGCTACTTCGTTCGTGGCTTGGCGTAACAGACGAGCAATTCTACAACCCAGATTTATTTGCCCTTGTGCCAATGGATTTTTACTACCCGGGTAAAGGCGCGCACGGCGATCTCCCACCCCGTAAAGGTTTCGCCGAAAAATGGCACCCAAAAATATTTGAGCACATGCCAAATGTTGAGCTAATTATCCTGGTCGGTACATATTCACAAAAATATTATCTTGGCAAAGGCGTCGGTAAGAATCTCACTGAAACAGTCTTTGCGTACCACCAGTATGCGCCAAAGTTTTTTCCACTTGTTCATCCGAGTCCGCTGAATATCGGGTGGCGAAAGAACAACGCATGGTTCGAAACAGATATCGTACCAGAACTCCGTACGCGCGTTGTCGAGATTCTCAAATAAAGCAAAATCCCCTCGGTGAGGAGGGGAGTAGTGCCTAGAACGCCTGACGAATTATCTAAATCGTTACGGCAATCTCAATAAAAAAGAGACCGAGGCCAACTGGGCTGGCCAAACTGAACCAACTACCCATGAATGCCAGTTTTGCTGGGTCCAGTGGTATTCACGGCGCTTTCGTTCCCTGTCTGAAAGATTCGACACAGGAGACTCTATTTTTAATAAAAGTCTCTATCTTCTCGTGTGCCACTGTGTAATTATTCCGTAGGGTTACCGGCTGCCTTGGGCTTATCACTGAGGAAAGTATATCACTGGCATGTGAACTTTAAGAGCGTTTGGTGAAATCGAGCGCAAGAGAATTAATGCAATACCGGTCACCAGTAGTTTCTTGTGGCCCATCAGGGAAAATGTGCCCAAGGTGTCCACCGCAATTTGCGCACGTCACCTCTGTGCGGACCATTCCATGTGAGGTGTCTTCCGTAAAAACAACAGAGCCTTTAATAGCCCGGTCAAAACTTGGCCAGCCGCAGTTGCTTTCGTATTTTGTCTGGGAATCAAACAATTTTGCACCACAGTTAGCGCAAGCATACGTGCCATCCTCGTGATTTTCTAGCCACTTACCGCTAAACGGGGCCTCGGTAGCTTTATCAAAAAGAACGGCTTGCTGTTCTGGTGTAAGTGACGAATTCTTCATATATTTAGTATACTCGTATTATGAATAAGCTTATAATTGGTGGCGGCTGCTTTTGGGGAATGGAAGAACTTTTCCGCGTTCAGCCGGGCGTAACAGATACTCGCGTAGGGTATGCGGGTGGTGCTAACGATAACCCGACATACGAAAATCATCCAGGACATGCCGAAGCACTCGAACTAACCTTTGACCCAGCCAAAACATCGCACGGTGCACTGCTTGATTACTTTTTCAAGATTCATGACCCGACAACCAAAAATAGACAAGGTAATGATGCCGGTACGAGCTATCGGTCAGTAATATTCTACAAAAGCGATGATGAAAAGCGCGCAGCAGAAGAGGCGATCACGCGCAACCAACCGCATTGGGAAGATCCAATCGTCACGCAGATTGAGCCGCTCACGAAGTTCTGGTCAGCTGAAGGATATCATCAAGACTATCTCCAAAAGAATCCAGGCGGCTATACATGCCACTATGAGCGGCCTTGGTAATTCGCGTATACTGTAAGAGTGAACACAGCACTTAGACAAAAGCTAACTACACTCCCAAATAGCCCTGGCGTGTACTTCCATAAATCGGCGGATGGCGAGATTATTTACGTTGGCAAGGCGGCGATACTAAAGAATCGTGTGCGGCAGTACTTTCAGAGCAAAAAAGATTTTGACGTTAAGACCTTGGCACTGGTGAATGAAATTGCAGATACCGACTGGGTTGAGACCGAGAGTGAGATTGACGCACTGTTCTTAGAGAGTGAGATGGTCAAGCGCTACATGCCGCGCTATAACATTTTGCTACGTGATGACAAATCCCAAACATTTGTACGTATTGATATGAGGAGTGAATGGCCAACAGTGACATTCACACGCAATCCAGCCGATGACGGCGCCAAGTATATAGGCCCGTTCTATAATGGGTTTGCCGTCAAAAAGGCACTGCGATATTTGCGTAAAGTATTCCCGTATTACACAAACGAGCCGCGACGAGATCGCAATAGCTTGGATGTCCAGATTGGTTTAGAGCCACGCCACGACATTACAAGTACGGAATATAAAGCAAGTCTCAAAAAACTTATTAAATATGTAGAAGGCGGCCGTCTTGCTATCGTGAAGTCACTCGAACAGGACATGAAGCGCGCTGCCAAGAATGAAGAGTTTGAACTTGCGGCCAGCTACCGCAATAAGCTCTCGCACCTACGTGAATTACAGCGTCGTATTATGTTTGGCGATAGAGAATTCATGGACATCTCTAAAGATAAGGCGCTCACACAGCTCACTGAATTGCTTGGGCTTGCCAGCGTGCCAGCTCGCATTGAAGGCTACGATATCTCACATATGAGCGGCACAAATGTTGTTGCAAGCATGGTAGTGTTCACAAATGGGGTAAGTGACCGTAGTAACTACCGTAAATTTAAAATGAGTAGGGCGACAAACGATGATACTGCAAATATGGCTGAGACAGTCTCGCGTCGTTTTAGCGAAAAAAATATCAGAGCCTGGGGGATGCCAGACCTTATATTGATCGATGGCGGCAAAGGCCAGCTGCATGCCGCACAAGCCGCACTTGAACTTACCGGTGTACAAGTACCTGCAGTCAGTATCGCGAAGCGCGAAGAAGAACTAGTGGTGGCAAAAAACGCACCGCATATTAAAGATGACTTTTTACAAGAATTAATTCGTTCGCAACAAGACGGTGTAAGTGTCATTGAATCAGGTGGATATTATTTCATTAACCTTCACGTTGGCCGTCACAATGCAGGCGGACACTCGCGCAACTTACGTGGTGGTGATAGCCTTAGCCCATATGACGAGCTAACGAAGCTCTTTCAGCGAATCCGTGATGAGTCACATCGCTTTGCAGTGAGCTACCACACAACTCTTAAGCGCCAAGGCGCAATAAAAAGTCAGCTCGATGATATCCCTGGGGTTGGGCCCGTTATGAAAAAGAAGCTACTTAAGCAATTTGGTAGTGTGCGGGGTGTTTCGGCGGCAAGCGAAACTGATTTGCGCGCAGTTGTCGGTCCGCTTTTAGCAAGCCGCATTCGGGCGCATATTAACAGACAAGAATAGTTTGTAGCGATGCTACAATAAATATATGTTTCATACCAATAACCGTAAGCGACTCTTCACCAAAGCTAAAGGCGAACTTATTATTCTCACTGCGTATGACAGTGTGCAACAATCGGGCGATATGGCAGCGCCATTTTTACAGGAATCATCATTTTGGTGGGTAACAGGAATTAATCAGCCTGGCTGGAAGGTGATTCTCGATACGGCACGAGGTGAGGCTATGCTTGTCCGGCCACAGCGCTCGGATATTGACGTTATTTTTAATGGTGAATCAGATGATAACGAAGTGCGTGCAATTAGCGGTATTCAGCACATTATTTCGCAGCGCGAATTCGAGGGCCAATTACGCCAACTGCATCGCCATCATACAATTGCGTACACCCTAACACAGAAAGAAGACCATGAGTTTGTACTGAATCCAGCAAAGGCTACGCTAGTAGCGATGCTAAAGAGAATCTTCGACTCTGTACAGTATTCTGACTCGCTACTTGCTGAACTTAAAGCGATCAAGCAGCTAGATGAACTTGGGCGTATGCGCGCAGCAATGAAACTAACTTGTGATACTTTTAGCTCGGTACAATCCCAGCTTGCTTCATTTAAAACAGAGGCCGAGATTGAAGCGGAATTTATTTACGCATTTCATAAAGCCGGCGCTCATCATGCGTACGAGCCAATTGTTGCGAGCGGGTCGCATGCATGTACGCTTCATTACATAGAAAACTCAGGCAAATTACGAGCCCGTGAAATGGTTCTCATTGATATCGGTGCACGTGTGGATGGCTATTCGGCAGATGTGACGCGCACATATTGCCGCAACCCAACTAAACGCCAAAGTGAGGTGCACGCAGTAGTCGTTGAGGCAGAGCAAGCGATCATTGGACTTATCATGCCAGGCTTGCCGGTCGCAGACTACCTGAAGCAAGTCGATGAAATTATGAAACAGGCACTTCAGAAACTTGGACTGCTGGAGGATATCAATGATACCGAGACTTATCGTAAATACTTTCCCCACGCTGTTAGCCATGGGTTGGGCGTTGATACACATGACAGCTTAGGTCGACCGCGTTATCTTGAGGCGGGTATGGTGCTGACGGTGGAGCCGGGAATTTATATCCCCGAAGAATCAATTGGCGTACGGATTGAGGACGATATCCTGGTTACCTCAACTGGCTGCGAGAACATGACAGGCCAATTATCCACGGCGCTTACCATCTAGTATTTAACTAGCATATTCGATATAATATCTACAACAATGAAACGGCAGCTTTTTACATTTGTCATACGCTGGGTACTCAATTCCTTTGGTTTATGGGTTGCAGTACGTATATTCGGCACCGGCTATAGCAATGAGCAGATCTCTAACAGCATATCAGTCTTCTTGGTCGCAGGGCTCATCTTCTCGGTTGTTAACGCAATCCTTAAGCCGATCGTAATTATCTTGTCACTTCCTGCGATTCTTATCACTTTGGGACTCTTTACGGTCATCGTGAATGGTCTCATGGTATACATCTCGCTCAAGCTCGCACCAGGAATGCACATGACATTTCTTAACTCAGTACTTACCGGATTGGTGCTAAGTTTGGTAAACTATATTGTAAGTAGTGCACTAGAACTTGAATACGGACGCACACGGGAGGAAAAATTATGAATTTGACAACTATTTTACAGGTAGTAACTGTTGGCTCGGCGGTGCTTCTTGTTATCGCCATTCTATTACAACAACGTGGCGCAAGCCTTGGCGCTGGTTTTGGTGGCTCAAACGAATTATACACAACTAGGCGTGGCCTCGATAAGAACCTTTTTGAGGTAACCATCGTACTTGCAGTGATCTTTGTCTTGTCAATTCTTATTAGCCTTGTAGTACCAAATCTTAAGTAACGGATTACAATTACGTGGACGACGAACAAAAGAGGTGGGGTAAAGTTCGCGGTGGTATGAAGCTTAACCGTAAGCAGCTTCTTCGTCGTATGCGTCGTGCAGAGGCTGTCTCAACGAAGCATGCCCACAAGTTTGTCATTGGCCGCATTAATAATATACGGCTCGTCTCACGCGAAATTACCCTATGGCTAGTATTTGTCGGTGTCTTAATTGCTGGGCTGGGTGTCCAAATTCTATGGAGCCAAGACAGTTATATGATGACAACACCGCAAGGCGGCGGCGCATATGTTGAAGGAGCAGTAGGGAGGATTGATACGCTTAATCCGCTATTCTCATCTACAGATACTGAAGTCTCAGCGGCACGGTTAGTATTTTCGTCACTCTATAACTATGATCGAACGGGCACACTCCATCAAGACTTGGCCATGGATATGGTTGCTGATTCTTCGCAAAGGGTATATACCGTCACGATGCGTGGTGACGCAAAGTGGCAAGATGATAAACCGGTTACCGCACAAGATGTCGTATTTACAATTAACCTCATTAAAAATCCAGCCACACGTTCGCCACTGCGCGTAAACTGGCTTGATATATCAGCAACAGCTCTCAATAATACAAGCGTGCAGTTTACGCTGCCTGCAGTTTACGCAGCGTTTCCTCAGGCGCTTACGTTCCCAATTATGCCAATGCATCTTTTGAAATCACTCGATCCATCGGCTGTGCGTGAAAGCGTATTCAGCCAAAGTCCAGTCGGAAGCGGTCCATTCAAGTTCTCCCGGTTGCAGCAGATTGACAGCGCAACGGGCCAGAAAGTGGTACATCTGGTCGCAAACACAAAATACTACGCAGGTCGCCCAAAGCTCGATCGATTTGAGCTCCGTTCATATCCTACCGAGACTGCACTAATTCGCGCAGTGAATAATGGCGAAGTGACCGGGGCCTCAGACGTATCGGTGACGGGCGTGAAAGAAGTGAAGACTAAACAAGCAACTATTACGTCTGAATCTATCGATAGTGGAGTTTATCTATTATTCAATATGCAGAACCCAGTATTAAAAGACGCATCCGTTCGGCAGGCGTTGCAGCTCGCAACAAATACAGCAGATATCCGCAAGACCCTTGGCGGAGGCGTACTTCCGCTTGACGGGCCATTGCTACAGAATCAACTTACTGGGGTGAATGTGCCGCACGCGCCTGCACCGGATGTCGTGAAAGCAAATCAGTTACTTGAAAGCGATGGTTGGAAACTTGTAAATGGGTATCGAGTAAAGGATGGGCAGACACTGCAGCTCGGAATTACAACGACGAAAGATAGTGAGTATGAGGCAGTATTAAAACAAGTTGAAGCACAGTGGCATAAGGTCGGGGTAAAGGTGGTAACGAATGTGATAGACACTTCAAGTACGACATCAACATTCGTGCAGAATGTTCTGCAGGCGCGCAACTTCGACGTGCTATTATATGAACTTTCACTCGGTGCCGATCCAGATGTCTATGCGTATTGGCACTCATCGCAAATTGGCATGTCAGGTTATAATTTCTCTAATTACTCAAATCGTATTGTTGATGCCAGCCTTGCAAGTGCTCGCTCGCGCATTGAGCCGGACTTGCGTAACGCAAAGTATACATTATTCGTCCGTCAGTGGTTTGCCGATGCTCCTGCGATCGCTCTTTACCAGTCTGCAGTTGAGTATGTCACGGCTAGTGGTGTGCAAGCAACAAGATCGGGTGGTCGTCTTGTGACGCTCGCTGATCGATATGCAGATATACAATATTGGACTGTTCAGAACGGGTTGATGTACAAAACGCCGTAAAGCACGGCGATGATATATAAAAGAGAAGGAGAATGAGTATGAATCATGAGTTTGACATTACTGTTACAAAAAAGATTAATGCAACGCCAGCTGAAATATGGCACGCTCTCACAGATCGTGAGGCTGTAAAGCAATGGCTGTTTGGAACAGAAGTCAACTCTACTTGGCAGCAAGGAGCGTCAATAACATACCGAGGTGTATGGGATGGCAAGCCTTATGAGGACAAGGGCGTGATTCAAGATATCACACCTGAAGTGCTGCTAAAGACAACGTACTTTAGTCCACTTTCCGGCAAGGAGGACATCTCCGAGAATTATAATCTTGTTACTTATGTTATAGCCCGAAACGATGACGGAACAAGCGGTCTATCTGTAACACAAGAAAATAATGACTCACAGGAAACCGCGGATAATATGAAAGGCAACTGGCAGCAAATGCTCGATGGACTTGCTGCATATATCACAAGTTCGAAAACTATGTCCAAGTCGTAGCCGATTGGAGAACCGAGCTGGAAACTTGTAATCGTATAACATGGAGGCACGTACGGGAGTTGCACCCGTCTACGCGGTTTTGCAGACCGCTGCGTAACTGCTCCGCCAACGCGCCATCTAGGACATTATAGCGGATGGAGTATGGCTCAATAGAATTGCTAACCCATGCCCGCTGTAGCTGTAACACCTCTTGCAAACAGAGACCAAGTCTGGTATATTTTGATAGTACATTCATCCCTATGCACTGGTGGCGGAATTGGTAGACGCGCTAGCTTGAGGGGCTAGTGGCCATTGCGGCCGTGGAGGTTCAAGTCCTCTTCAGTGCACCATGAGATAATCAAAGATACAAAAGTGCTCCACAATTGGAGCACTTTTTGTTTTATAAAGAGCCTTTATCTGTGATGCTGCATTCACCCCCGAATCAAGACACCCGCACCTGTCGTGCCTAGCGGTGCCTTCTCTCTTTTGCTATAATTCAAATATGAGTGAAAAATCAACATCAAGTGGTGAAAAGTTTATTGCAGGAAGCGATGAGTATTTGCAGCTAGACCCCGAGGGACCTCCTCAATTTGAGCAAAAGCTTGAGTCGCATAAACAGTCTTTCGAGTCCGATGTTCCCCGAAAAGGAGCATCTTTGAATACAGACAATGATCTCAGCTATGATGATGAAGAATATGAGGCCTGGCTTGAGAGTGAGCCAGTAGTTGATAGGCTGCCACCTGAGTTTAAGCTCAATGAGGAATCGCTCACGCGGAAGCAAGATCTACAGCGACAACTAGATGAGTTGCATAGGCGGCTTATCTCACCTGAGGTTCAAGAGAAAGCGTATTATGGTTCAGGTGGTCAAAATGAGGTTATAGTGCGGATGCAGGCGCTCCAGCGAGAGAAACTCCCAGAAGTATATGCGGATATACGATATGAAAGTGGGTTTTTGCCGATTCACACCATGCAGCGGAGTGAAAAATGGTGCCAACTCGCGAGTATGGAAAATGCATTAAGAACGTTTGATCCACAATCACTGATCACGCAAGAAGATATAGCTCAGGAACTACAGGTGGCACACCATTCAGGGCCAGAGACCTCTCGTCTTATGGACTGGGCACGTCGAAGGGGATTCCGCGTAGATGAAGTAAGTACTGTGCTCGATATGATTAGCACTTTGACTACAGGTGGCAAGGTCATGCTATCAATGGGCCAGCATGCCACAGGGTATGGGGTGGGACATACTATTCTCATTTCGGGTATACAGATAGATAGAGGAAAAATAGTGTTTATTGATAATGATTCTGGCCTATTAGGCAATACCCCAGGGACAATAGGTCTCAATCGAATGATTGAACTGATACAGCCCACAGGGACAAGCAACAATAGGCTCACGCCCTCCTACGCTCTTTCGCTTCCTAGCGCAACTCCGGAAGCTTGGCGGTCTTAATTACACAGCTCCTCGCAGGTTGTGTAAGCTCCAACTATAAACGCTAAGAACTGTACCAAGTTTGTGAAACTTCTCTTGGTACTGCACTAAAAAGTCGATAGCATCTTAAGGCGTCACATGTTCTGGGTCGATTGTCTCCAAATACGCGACTACTTTGTCGATGTTATCTTTCTCATTATCTCACAACTATCATTGAACGATAATATATTGAGACTGCCTTCATAAACTATCTTTCGGTCAAGCACGGCTAATTTACGATGATGGCCTACTGTATAGAGTACTATGACACCCAGCTTTTGCATGTCGCCAATCGCATTTAAACCCAATCACGAATTAGCCTCAAAGAATAAGGCACACTACAATTTCTCTGTTAGTTGTCAAACAAACAGGAGAAATAATATAGTAGATGTCTTTGTTTGGGATATGACGCAGTAGTGTCATATCCCAAACACCAAAAACCCGGTGTCCGCTTGGTATACGACTAATACCAGGATTGCTCTCCAAAGTTCCCTTGTTACCAGAATTTCGTGGCACATAGTCACCGAATTCTCCCAATGCTTGCCTAGCTACTTACTCGCACTCTCTCAAAGAGTGCGCCACTGTGCTTCGTCGATTCTACTATGCTTCCGGTCTGTTGGCGCGGATGTGCCAACAGACACAAAGTCGCGAAAGGAATCGCAACGTTTGGCAAGAACTGGCAGGGCTTGCACTATGGGTTTAAGTTGCACGCCAGTATAGACTATTACGGCAGACTTTCTGCTGTTTGGTTTACTGGTGCGAATGAAGCCGACGTGTTACAGCTCAAACATCTCGTGAATACCACGACGAGAGTCGTGGTGGGTGATGCTGACTTTACTGCCAGCGTCACCCGACGGCAGCTTTGGCGAGACTACCGTTGCATGGTCATCTCACCGTCTCGACCAAGACAAATCTGGACAATGGCTACATGGCAACACATGCTCCTCTAACTTAGACCAAAGATTGAAGCTGCGTTTGGAAAGTTTAAAGAGCATTACTTCTTGGTCGCTTCGTTTCCTAGAAGTGTGCAGGGCTACGCCCTGCACTATATCCGCACACTACTTGATTACCAGATGAAGACTAATTCGTGATTGGGGTCATTTAGCGCCTGATGATAGTAGTCACCATCGTGCTCATTTGGGTTGCGAGTATTTACAGTTATCTTTACATTGCCGCTAAGTAATTTTGCGACCGTCAGTAAAAACATACTCATTTGCTTCTCGGTAATAAATGGGCTTTCTATAATTACTTCGTCTACTGTGTGATAGATCGCGCATAAAGACCTTATAGACGTATCTTGATCGTATAGAGTACTTTCCTTAAACATGATACTGACTCTCCTCAGTATCAGGATTAATAATATGTATTTCTTTGTTATAGTAAACCCAATCTAGATCAGTTAGCTTCTCGTGTATCAGGACCAAACTAGGTTCCAAGGTGTTCCACGACAGGTCAATGTGGCGCACCATGAATTTATTTCAGATAAAATTCCTCGAATTTCTGAGGATTTTTTATTTGCCGAATAATATGACGCGAGTCCTCAAAAAAATAAAAAGACCCTCAGTGACGGGTGGTTTTATAGTGGCAATACATATCTTAGAAAAGGTGAGACCCCGCTAGTCGCAGCGGGGTCTCACCTTGTGAGGTGTGCTGCTTTCTAGCGGGGCGCGGCGTCAGCGCGGTGAGAAGGCATGCGTCTTGGGGTCGTAGACCTCATAGGCAGCACTCGTCGAGTTGTTCTGGTCCGTGATCTCCCCACGGAGGAGCCGCAACATCAGGTAGATTTCCGTTGGCCAGCTCTCGGGGAGAAGGATGAGTTCGACCGTGCGGTCGATGCGGGCGTCGTACTTGGTGATGTTGAACGTCCACCTGAGGCTTTCGTAGAACTCCTCTTCATCAGTGCCGAGCACGGCGAAGACTGCCTCCTGCGGCGTCTCCGTTCGCTTAGTCGACCAGGTGTTGCCGTTGTCGTCGCCGTCGATGAGGGGGATAATGCACGGATTCATCATACGCTTGCTGTACGCCAAGCTCAGCTCGTCGTCCACAACCGCCATCAGGCGGTATTCCGGCCCGGTGTAGTAGGGCGGTCCATCAGTGTGATGGGTGATGTCGTCGAGCCAGATGGCGTGAACGCCGGATTGAGCAACGAGCATCTCAGCCATCTCGGCGGCGATGCCCCGAGCGGCCTGCTTGTCCTGGGTGTCCATGACATCCCTTTCGACTCGGGTGGTGCGAGCACGTGTCTCGTGCTGACAGAATTATTATAATATAAAATACATTATAGGCCAACTTACTATACTTAGCTCTTGTACGTTGCTAATTTCGTTTAGCGCTTGATAGTAATCATAATCGTGCCCATTGTAGATTACGAGTGCCGACACAGTCTTTACGCAGCGACCACGAAATTTGCGAAAACGGGCGGGACTCGATGAGCTCGTTCGGAAAATGCAAGAAGAGTCGCAATATCTTCTCGATACACACATAGCAAAGGGGCTTACTAACGCAGGTCGTGCCGTACTGTCACTTGCTAGAGATGCCCTCATTAAGTCGCACAAGGAAGGTGCCCGCCAAAGTTCTCACGGGTGGTGAGATGATCAAACCGGCCTTACAACATGGGTTACGACCCGCGTGGGAACAGAATCGAAACATTCATTTGGTCGGGTGCAAAAGATACATTCGTACGACCGGCCGAGCAGGACGCGCTCCACAAACTTATGCCACAGGCCACCCTTGTGCGTGATCCTGAAGGAGCGCATTTCCCACCTACTCACCACCCGTAATGAGTGCGGTTTTGCGCTGGTGTGTCACTGGTGTATTCCCGGACGGGTGGCACGCTATGATCGTGTAAGAGTAGCCAGAATTACCGCATTTACTTTGGCTACAGCATTAAAGGCATTTCGAATATAAAATAGGGCGAAGTTTATCGTTAAGCATGCTGGGCCGGACAGGAGTTTCGGTCTACATACAGATGCGCCACCGAATGGATAGATGATGCTTGCTACAGATGAGAAATAAATCTATATATTACCATTTCCAGTCACCAGGGCGCTCCCTTAGTTAGACATGAACAATACACTTCGTGGTATGAGGTGGCACCCCCCCTCTATGCTCGATCACGGGCGAGTAAACCCTGCATAAAGGTCTCCGGCAGGCCGTTACGTAGTCCCTCCTTGGTAAATTTGTGCAGAGGTTCTTTGATAGTGAGATACTCTTCCAGATAGAGATAGAGATCAATAAGGGTAGCTTTGTCGGTTGCAGACAGATTTTGACCCTGGGCGGTGATTGACCGCATACTATCCAGCGCTGTATCAATCTCGGAGGGATGAGATATTAATTGCGCCACGGCTACCACAATATCTACATAGGAAGCATTGTCCGGCACGTGCAATGATTGACGACTTGCTTGTTTGAACGCCCACCCTGCCCTGAGGAAAGAAATACCAACAAGCAGATACCACGTCAGGCCAATATGATAAACAGCATAGCCCGATGTAAGGAAGTAACTCTTAGTAATAACTTCCTGAATAGTGGCAATTGTAAGAGTGCCCATTGCAATTGCTGTCCACGTCATAGCCTCCTTATAAATCGGACCGATAATCTGACGAATACGAAGCGCCACAAATGCTGCCGCAGCATTTGGCCCGCTACTCACTGCTAGTAAACCGAAGGTTGTGTCGAATATTAGTTCCGTGTCCGTTACTTTGGGATGTGGCAATAAAATCACAATTAAAGCCAGTACTACCGAACCGGCCAATATTAATACAGACGAATTCACTCGCTGGTTAATATCCAACAGTTTTATAAATCTACGCATCCCAACATACATGCACCCAGCGCCAATTACATAAGGCGTCGAAACCAACACCACAAGACCGGGGATCAATTGCGCCAAACCACTGATAACGCCACTGCCTATATTAAATATAACTATACCAGCTGCCAGCCAATAATATGCTATTTTCAGGCCGCTTTTAAAAGTCTTAAGACTTGATAAAAAATACCACAACGCTACTGCTTGTGTAAGGGTAATTGCGAATCCAACAGCGATACTATAACTCAAGCCAATTGCTTTTGCCGCGGGGAATAAAAAGAAGGCCGAGGATGAAATCAAGCCTATTACTATCAGTAGTATGATAAATTTCTTGTTTGCGCTCATAATCTACCCGGATCTTCTTATACCATTGACCTAAGCATAAATGTTTTGTCGTATGCGGTCAAGTAAAGCCATGGTATTATATGTCCATATTCCATCCGGTACTTCGCGGTACACTCGAGATGCTGATCAGCTCGGGTATCGAGGCCCTGAGTGACTGGACGTGCGGGGCTTGGTGACGATATGGATCTCCCTTCGCAGCCGATCTGATCTAGGTCGTTAGGTTTTACGCATTAGAACCAAGCCATTTTAATATATTCTGAGCTACGTTATGATAACAGTATGCGGTTGGCTCGTATACGTCAAAAAGGAACTTTCAACGAACCGGTGTGGCATGTGCTTGTTGTGCTCACCGTGGCCATAGTTTTACAGGCAGCGCTCAATAACCAGCTAACGTTCGGTTTTAAGTATGTCATTATCGCACTCGAGGTAGTCTTGTTCGTGATTCTCAGTACGTTTTTCCTGCCACTAGCGTGGCGGCGCATCGTGGCAATTGCACTGTTGGCATTGATTTCAGTGGCTAACATGGTGTCTCTTAGTGTCGTGATCGCGGCACTTATCGGTAGCGCGCAGGTGAACGGGCGCGAACTGCTATTTTCAAGCGTGGTGATTTATCTCACGAACGTGATTGTTTTTGGGCTTTGGTATTGGGAATTAGATAACCAACGTACGAACGTGGATGATTTTCAGTTTCCACAGCGTGCGGATGAAACCTCCCAGAGGCCTACGTTTCTGGACTATCTGTATGTTTCTATTACGAACGCCAGCGCCTTTAGCCCCACCGATACGCTGCCGCTCACGCACCGGGCAAAATATCTCATGGCACTCCAGTCACTTACGTCGCTGGCAATCGTTGTGCTCGTAACGGCTCGAGCGGTGAATATTCTTAGTTAGCCTTACGTGATCAATCTACAAGTATCCGGCGGACGTCTGGCGAAAGTGTCGTCAAGAGATTATAGGTGAATAACCCATGCTGTTTTGCGGCGTTAGCGATGCTGTTTTTGTTTTTCCCTTCAGAGCTAAACACAATGGCTTCATCGCCTACTTTTGCCGTCATTCCGTCAAGGTTGATCATGGTATGGTTCATGCAGACGCGACCGACGATGACGGCATACGACGCGCCGAGCTTTACGATGCCCGTATTGCTGAATGTGCGGGGCATACCCTCGTAGTATCCCAATGGTAATACGCCAATCCGCATGGCCTTAGGGGCGGTGAACGTATAGTTATAGCTGACCTGGTCGCCCTTATCTAGATAGATCGTTTTGGTGATTGTACTTATAAGCTGGAGGGCGGGCCGGAGGCCTACTAACTTTGAGTGCTCTAAATGTCCAGGCGAAAACGGGTTGATGCCGTAGAGGCCGATACCTAGTCGCATGGCGGTGGCGTATTTGGACTTTGCCTTTAAGCTGCCAGCTGTTTGGGCAACATGGAACATTGTTGGTGAGGCGCCAGCCATGCGGACTGTCTCGACACATTCATCGAAGAGCCGAACGGCGTTTTCTACCGTTTCGGCGTTATTGCCGTCACTATCGGCAAGATGACTCATGACCCCCTCTAGTCGGAGATTCGGATAACTAAGAATAAGACTTGTTAACTCCGAAAGCTCGGTCTTTGCCGCACCATAGCGGTTCATGCCGGTATTACATTCAAGGTGAACGACAACGTGTTTGCCAGTTTTCCCGAGTGCACGTATTGCTGCTTTGTCCTGCACGACAAAGGCGAACTGGTCATATGTTAACTTGGCGAAGTTCTCGGGCTTTATTGCGCCCATGACAAGCACTGGTTGCTGGCTGACTTTGCGGACTCGTAGTGCTTCAAAGTAGCCGTCAACGGCAATGTAGGGCAATGATTGGTCCTTTAGTGCTGTCGCTACCTGTTCGATGCCGTGGCCGTAGGCGTTGCCTTTCAATACCGGGATAACCTGCTTGCCCGAAAGTGCTGCGAACAAGTCAAAGTTATGGACTAGAGCACTTTTTGATACTTCGATTCGATTGTGGGTTGCAAAGTCTTTTTCAAAACTGGAGATAAATCGATCGATTGTCGTGCGAATAGTCATATACTTATCTTACGCTGGTTAACGCGACTGTAAAAGCCGGGTATTCCGACGTATGATGAGTGCGTAGAGGATATAGTGGTCGAAGCGCCGCTACATATGATGTTGGCGTGGTGCAGTCTACGCTCAAGGACGAAATACCAACACTAGGCTAAAACACATGTAAGTGTCATAATTAAGTCATGACAAATATGCCGCAATTGCATCGGGTAACACGTATACGGGGTGAGCTGGCATTGCACCCAAATATTACAAAGGTTGTCGAAGGCTTTTTTGAACATCCCGAGCGTGCCGAAACGGGGAAACTATACACAACAGCCCAACTGATCGTTGACCAAGGCGATTACCAGGGGCGTCGTTATGACCGACAACTAAGCGACTGGGAGCGGTCGATGGCATTAAAACGAATGGCATCGCAAATATTTAGAATCGGACCGCCGTTGCAATTATACGAAGGGTCTGTAATGGGCCGGCTGCAGTTTAGCGTCCATCCAGATGATAAGCAAGGCCTAACTGAACTTCGTGAATACTTGGCGGAAATTGGTGGCATCGAACCCGTTCCTGCTGACGATATGCTGTACCTAGAGCTTTCCAGGGGCGCCTTGGCAAAAAACGCCGCGACACGACGTGAACAACGCGACGAAACGCTGGGCAAACTTGCCTCTATGTTGCGTCACCCGACCGCTGCCACACACCTAACAGCCACGAACTTGCGTATGGTTACTAAAGATATGACTCGTCGCCTGATGGCCGAACCCGATGCGGCATAAGCGTTATACTATATGAAAAATTGTTAAGTTCATAGTTGCCTTCCTGCAAAGCACCTAATCACCCTTGTTAAGGTAACGGCTTCTTATGGTAAGTAGGCGCAAGGTCTATTCAGATTGATAAAAGATGAAATCATTGGGGTTCAGCATGCCGCAAATTCTAGGAGGAGTATAATAAGAACAGTAGGCGTAGGAGGTATCTATTTCGGTATGCCGATGGGAGATGTATGCACGATGAAAATCTAGTGACAACCCTAGCTCAAAAACAGAGGGCAGTTAGAGCAATCTACATCTCGTCGTATATTCCACGTAGGTGCGGCATTGCCACCTTTACAAAAGACCTAACAACGGCAATCAATAATCTAAATCCCCATGCTCTCTCCGAAATCATTGCTGTATTAGATGATATTGAGTACTCGTATCCGTGGGAGGTTAAGACACGCATCTCGCAGCAGAATCTGAGTGATTATATTGATGCTGCACGCTATATTAACCGTTCATCTACTGACATTGTCAATTTGCAGCATGAATTTGGCCTCTATGGAGGTGAAGACGGGGAGTATATTCTTTCGCTCATTGACGATCTCGAGCGGCCGCTTGTTACAACGTTTCATACGGTTTTGCCAGACCCAGATGACCATAAGGCCTACATTATGAGGCGTATTATCGATAAATCCGCTGCAGTTGTAGCTATGACAAATGAATCTCTGCAGACGCTCATTAGCAAATATAATTGCCCACCCGGAAAGGTCATCCTTATTCATCATGGTGTGCCGGATTTTGCTTTTAATGGGATGGCCACTCATAAAAAGAAGCTCCGTATTAGCGCCGCCCCAATGGTTCTCGCAGCTGGTTTACTTGGGCCCGGCAAGGGATTAGAGTATGTCATTGATGCGATGCCTGACATACTATCTAGCATACCTCAAGCGCAGCTCTATATCGTCGGACAAACGCACCCACATATCCTTAAGAATGAGGGTGAGGTATATAGGAAATCTCTTCAGAGACGAGTCCTTAAGCTTAATATTACTAAGGCAGTGAAATTTGTGAATAGATATTTAGAGGATGATGATTTACACCATTATTTTTCGGCAGCAGATTTTTTTGTTACTGCATATCCTAACCTCCAACAGCCGACTTCAGGTACACTTGCCTGGGGTATTGCTTCTGGAAAAGTTAATATTGCCACACCGTATCAGCACGCGCGCGAAATCTTGCAAGATGGCTTAGGCGTGTTGGTTAAACCAAATGATAGTAGTTCTATAGCAAATGCCGTTATTTCCTTCTGGTCTAATCCTTCAGCCATGGAGGCTATGAGAGAAAAAGCATATACAAAAGGTCGTCAAATGACATGGTCGGGTATCGGCCAGCAGTATCTGGATTTGTTTCGTACAGTTATGGAAAGAAGGTAGATATGGTCGCAAAGGTAAATATGACATATATGAAAGCTATTACCGACGATTTCGGTATATGGCAGCATTCGAAAGGAGAAACGATAGACCGTGCAAGAGGATACGCACTTGACGATTCCGCTAGAGCGCTAATTGTGTATATACTTGCTGGTGATATGAAAAGAGCAAAGGCATGTTTTAATTATCTCGCCACAAGTCAGAAAGGCACAGGTTTTGTTGGCTTTTTTGATAAAGACCATCTGCCACTTGATGACGAAAGCTCTTTGGATGCATATGGTCTTGCCATGTGGGCGCTTGCTTTTGCGATGACGCATGGGCTTGAAGAGAAGGCCGCGAGTCGCATATTTCAACGCGCAACTCGCTTTAACACTGTGCGCGATCTGCCAATCCGTACTCAAGCATATCTTCTCATGGCATTTACAATCTTAGGGGACGCGCAGCACGCGTCAATATATGCGGGCAATCTGAATCGCGCATTTGATGCCGATTTGGGCTGGTTCGAGGACTATTTACGGTATGCCAACGCTGTGTTGCCGTGGAGCTTGATTGAGTATAGCCGTAGATTTGGTTCAAGCCCTGAAATAGATGCAATGATACGTACATGCATTGCAACTCTAGAAACATACTGTAGGATTGGTATATTACCAGCCCCAATAGGCAATCACTCATGGCAACGCATTGGTGATCCAAAGAGAGACATCTATGGTCAGCAGCCAATTGATGCAGGATTTATGGTCCTTATGTACCTCGGCGCATATGAGTACTTCGGTGATGAGCAATATAGGGACCTGGCGCGTGATTGGTTCAGTTGGTTCAGTGGTAATAATATCTACAACCAGACCCTTATCCGAGAGGATGGCGCATGTGCTGATGGACTTGACGAGCCATGGAGGTGGGGTAATGGCATTAGTGATAATTATGGCTCTGAGTCCACTATTATGTACCTATGGTCAGAGATCATGATGAAGCGGGAGCTGAACACATGACGCTGTGGCACGAGCAGATTTGGAAAGAGCGGTATGGACATGTCTGTCCAGACGAGAAGGGCACATTGCTTGATATAGACATCGATAATTATGATGCGTATAATCCAGCGTTCGTTGCAAAATCACCCGAGAGCAGGCTAATCGCTGTCCGTCTCGAAAAAAGGAGCAGCATTGTAGGTACGCAGCAATACCATCCTTCTATAGCCTTTGTAAAGCAAAATAAGCCATTTACGGGTCCCTGGCATCTTGACGAGCATCTGCCGCGGTTAGATATGCTTGAAGACCCTTTTGTTTTTTACGCCAAGGAGCCAAATGGCAAAAAGATTACCGTACTTGGCGGTGTACGAATCAGGGGGCGTTTTACTGATTTTTTACCGCAGACTGAGTTTTATAAAGGCGAGTCCATCCATTCGCTTGAACCTATATCGTTTGCGGTATTACATGGCCTTAAGGATATTCGACTGTTGCAGCTACCCGATGGACGCTTTCTCCTTTGTCGACGCCCCAGAGGGCAGCAGTTTGGTCGTGGTCGCATAACTCTGCATGTTATAGATACACTGAACGATCTCGTCAATAACGATGTAGCTGACTTGCCAACATTAGGGGTATTGGATAGCGGTGCGGACGTAAACGATTGGGTTGGGGTGAACGCGGTGTATCTCTTGACTCATGAGGGTAAGACACACATCGGCCTTCTTGGCCATATTGCGTTTGAAGATAAAGATCACATTGTTCACTATGCCGCCTGTACGTATACGCTGCCACTTGAGGGTCTTCTCAAGGAACAACTCACAAGAGTTGCGCCACACGTCATCGCAACGAGGGACTGCTTTCATAGCGGGCCGCGCAAAACGACCAGCCTTGGTGATGTTGTCTTCCCGGGCGCTCTTGAGCATGTTACGGGTGACACATATCGTCTTTGGGCTGGCCTTTCTGATACACGGGTTGGTGTTCTTGAGGTCGATAAGCCTTTTATATATACTGTGTCTATCTGATCGACTACCGCCCCTTCCATCTGCTATAATGTCCTAGATGGCGCGTTGGCGGAGCAGTTACGCAGCGGTCTGCAAAACCGCGTAGACGGGTGCAACTCCCGTACGTGCCTCCATGTGTATTTTGAATCAGGGAATAATTTCCCTATGCGCGGATGGCGGAATTGGTAGACGCGAGGGACTTAAAATCCCTTGACCACAAGTCGTGCGGGTTCGATTCCCGCTCTGCGCACCAAAAATAAAACTCTTAGGCTTGCCTAAGAGTTTTATTTTTGGTATGAAGAATGATTGACACCCAAAAACCGGCTAGGTAGAATACAGACTGGCGTATAACACGGTGCGTCTAGACATGAGAGGCAATCGCATGCAAGACACACGACGAAGCCGAGGTAAGCAAGTCCTCGCCTCGCTCGTCATCGCTGCCCTGTTGCTGTTGATGAGTGTCAGCTCGTCCAGCAGTGCAGCCTCGCCCATCCCCATGACCACGGGGGAGCGAGTGCGCGCATCCAGCGCAGCACATCGCAACTTTCACTGTAGCTCAGGTGTAACGCCGGCCCTCGCTGAATTGCAGCGGTACGGTGCCGGCGCGCAAGTTACCCTCGCTGAGCTACAGCGGTACGGCGCCCTCTAGGGCGTAGCGCGGGACTCGGGGCGCCAAAAGCGCCCTCCTGCTTAGCTGCCTGTCCCTCCACATCGCGAGGGGCGGGCAGCTAATTTCCATCAATACTGATATACTGTAAATATTATGGCTGCAAATGTAAAAAAGACTCGGGGAATAGCAAAAAAGAAACCAACCAAGCAGGCCGTAAAGCCATCTTTACTCTGGTATCAGTACATTGGCAGCTGGTTCGTATCTATATGGCAGTGGACTGTCCACAAGAATCAGGCATTCCTTGTGAGGCGTCCACATCGTAGCTTTCGGCTTACTCGCCGTCGCGACTCCAACCGTAGCCTGAATATCGAGGGATATGTAGCCTTTACACTCTATGTGAATCGCACATTCCGCCAACATTGGCAGATGTTTAGCCTGCTCGTTTTTATTTACGCTCTTATCATGGCACTCCTCGGCGCAATTACCACGCAGGATACTTACAATTCAATTGATGCGCTGCTCCGAGGTGCTGCTGGAGATTTCTTCGGTAAGGGTATTGGCCAGATTGGCGAAGCTGGACTGATAGTGCTATCTGCGTTTGCCTCAAGTGCAGGCAACTTGCAGCCCGACCAGCACGTATATCTCGTACTAAGCCTCATACTAGCCTGGCTCTCAACAGTATGGCTACTTCGCGAGATTATGCTCGGACGAAAACCAAAACTACGGGATGGCCTCTATAACTCGGGCGCACCACTTCTCTCAACGCTAGGGGTGGTGCTTGTGCTTGTAGTGCAATTGTTGCCGATTGGTCTCGTCGTTTTGGCATATGCGGCACTTTCAGCAGCCAGTGTCATTAGTGACGGGTTCGGTAGTATGTTATTCTGGCTGATTGCGGCAACTATTGCCGCAGTAGTGCTCTATTGGATCACGAGCACGATTATTGCGCTGATTGTCGTTACGCTTCCGGGTGTATACCCGCTACGCGCTGTTAAATTATCAGGCGACCTGGTAGTTGGCAGACGGCTCAGAGTGATGTATCGATTGCTATGGGGAGTTGTGGCGGTTATAGTAACATGGATTGGCGTACTGATTATTACAATTTTGGTTGACAACTGGCTAAAGATGCTACTACCAGGCATAGCTTGGCTGCCGGTCGTTCCGTATGTAGGTGCGCTGGTAACGGCATATGCTGTGGTGTGGTACGCAATGTACGCATACCTCTTTTACAGAAAGATAGTAGACGACGATGCCAAGCCGGCCTAATTTACAAAAAGCACGTGAGCGTGTTGAAAAGCTGCGTGTTGCGATTAACGATTATCGCTATCACTATCACGTACTCGATGAATCAACGATGAGCGAGGCCGCGGCGGACAGCTTAAAGCACGAGCTTTCGCAGCTTGAATTAGAATACCCAGAGCTCGTCACACCCGATAGCCCAACCCAGCGCGTTGCAGGCAAGGCGCTTGATAAATTTACGAAGGTGACACATCGCACACGAATGATTAGTTTGGCGGATGTCTTCAATGATGAAGAAATTGTCGCGTGGATCGAACGTATGCAGAAAGCGTTGCCGAATGTATCAAATGAGTACCTCTGTGATATCAAAATGGACGGTTTAGCATGCTCGCTGGTATACCAGGATGGTGTGCTTCAGCAAGCGGTCACGCGTGGCGACGGCTTGGTGGGTGAGGATGTCACGATGAATGTGCGCACAATTAAAAATGTTCCCCTGCGACTGCGCGGTAATCAGAAATTCGCAGCATTCTTGCGCGGTCGTACTGAAATACGTGGTGAGATTGTAATGTACAAGCAAGATTTCGCAAAACTGAACGAACAGCGTAAAGAGGCAGGCGAGTCACTTTTCAAAAACCCGCGTAATCTTGCGGCAGGAACAATTCGTCAGCTCGATCCACAGTTAGTTGCGGCACGCCCATTACACTTTGTCGGGTATGATATTATTCGCGATGATTGGGACGATGTGCCAACAATCGCATACGGATATTCTGCGATGTATGAGCTTGGTATTGAAACCAGCAAACAGACGCAGGTAGTACAGGGCAAAGCGGCAATTATTGATTATGTTACACACCTCGGTGAAATTCGTGGAGACTTAAAATTTAACACAGATGGTGCCGTTATAAAGTTAAATGACCGAGCACAATTTGAAGATCTTGGCATTGTTGGCAAAACCCCTCGTGCTGCAGTTGCCTTTAAATTCGCTGCCGAAGAAGCAACGACAATCGTAAAGGATATCGTCATTTCGATTGGCCGCACTGGTGCTGCAACCCCAGTGGCTGTATTTGACCCTGTACAAGTTGCCGGCACGACGGTACAGCACGCTAGTCTCCATAATGCAGATGAAATTGCTCGGCTTGACGTGCGTCGTGGTGATACCGTTATCATCTTTAAAGCAGGCGACATCATTCCACAGGTTCAGAGTGTTGTTCCCGAACTTCGCCCGAAAGATTCTGCCGCAATTAATTACGAAGAAGAACTAAAACGCCAATACCCTGAGCTTGAATTTGTCCGCCCAGAGGGTGAAGTCGTCTACCGAGTGAAGGGACTCACTGGCGACCTTATACTGAAGCGCTCGCTCGAGCATTTTGTTTCAAAGGGTGCATTGGATATTGACACATTTGGTGAGAAAAACGTTGTTGCCGTAATTGACGCAGGGTATGTGAATAACCTTGCGGATATCTATCGCCTAACAAAAGAAAAACTATTGCAACTCGACCGTTTCGCTGACATTTCAGCTGCAAAACTCATTGACGCAGTCGCCGCTGCAAAAAATCCACCGCTCGAACGTTTTGTATATGGACTTGGCATTCGCCACGTTGGCGTGCAGACAGCAATTGATCTAGTAAGTCATTTTGGCAGCCTTGATGCGATCACTCATGCGACGATTGATGAGCTCGAAGGTATCGATGGTATCGGTAAAGTTGTAGCGGAGAGTATTGCGGCATGGTTTGCAGACGAAGATAATCTCATGCTTCTTGATGAGTTTACAAAACTTGGCGTCGCGCCTCATTTTGAGAAAAAGACAGGCAAGTTGCTTGGGCAAAATTTTGTCGTTACGGGTACACTTGAAAGCATGGGTCGTGACGAAGCGGCTGATGCAATCCGCGCGCTCGGTGGTACATTCCAAACGGCTGTTGCTAAAGATACGACGTATCTTGTAGCCGGTGGTAAAATTGGCGCAAGCAAGTTAAAGAAGGCCGAGCAGTATGGTACGAAGATCATTACCGAGGCCACACTCCTAGAACTTATAAAAAGTAAATAACACATCCCCGAGGAGGCAGCATGCCAACATTTCAATACGCAAAATTAGTCCGTGACAACATCCCAGGTTGGCACCGAGAAAATGGTCACACAGTAAATGGTCAGCAGCTCACTGGCGAAGCGCTACTCGAAGCGCTCGTCGCGAAGCTACACGAAGAAACAGATGAAGTGAGCGGTGCAATGAACCGCGAGGAGCTGATTGAAGAAATCGGCGATGTGCGGCAAGTCATCGATGATATCCTCACGAGTCAGAGTATTACCCAGTCAGAACTCAAGTCGAGCATGCAAAAGAAGACAGGGCGAAAAGGTGGATTTTTGCACGGCGAATACATTGAATCAGTCACTATTCCAGACGAAAATGATAAGTGGGTTCAATATTGCCGTAAGTCCCCGGAAAAATATCCAGAAATAAGCTAGAATAAGCATAAGATGAATGCAATCAAAGCGCAAAAATTGACAGTACAGAAGGCGAAGAGTGAGATTCTTCATAGTCTCGATATGACAGTCCAGCCAGGAACAATCACTGGACTAATCGGTCCAAGCGGGTCTGGAAAAACGACGCTTATGCGCGCAATTGTTGGCGTACAGAAATATAAAGGAGAGCTGTTAGTACTTGGTAGCCCGGCGGGCTCAATATCACTGCGCCGGCGAATCGGGTACGTCACACAATCTCCAGCAGTATATGATGACTTGACTGTGAAGCAGAACATTCATTATTTTGCGCATGTCGCGGGCGTGCCGCGGAGCGAAGCTGATGTGGTAATTACGGCGGTGCAACTTGAAGATAGGCAAGATCAGCTCGTACGCTCGCTATCAGGTGGCCAGCGCGCACGGGTAAGTTTGGCCGTGGCACTACTGGGTAATCCGGATATGCTCGTACTTGACGAGCCAACGGTTGGACTTGATCCAATTTTGCGGAATGAATTGTGGGATCAATTCGCGGAGCTTGCACGTCAAGGCAAGACATTGCTTATATCGAGTCACGTAATGGATGAGGCCGAGCGCTGCAGTGAGCTCGCACTAATTCGTGATGGCAGGTTGCTTTGGAATGATTCACGTCAAAAATTACTTGAAAAAACTAAGACAGGCAGCGTTGGTGATGCATTCATTGCAATGATCAGAGGGGCCGTCTAATGTACCACTTGCGGGCAACAGGCGCAACGGCTTACCGTATCGTACAACAATTACTACACGATAAGCGCACAATTGTACTGATGTTTTTAGCGCCAACTATACTGATGGCATTGCTGGCATGGGTTTTTTCTAATAATGCTCGGATATTTAATTCGATTGCACCAGCACTTCTTGGCGTTTTCCCATTCGTGATTATGTTCTTGATTACGAGTATTACGACACTGCGCGAACGCACGGGCGGCACACTTGAGCGGCTTATGGTCATGCGCATCAGTAAGGTTGATATTATTGTCGGCTATGCACTCGCCTTTGGTATATTTGGTATTATCCAGTCGGTAATTACGAGCTCGGTGGCAATTTACTGGCTGAATATGGATGTTGCTGGTCCGCAGTGGTTTGTGGTAGTCGTCGCTATCGCCGATACGCTGCTCGGTGTTGCGCTCGGTTTGCTCGCGAGTGCGTTTGCCCGTACCGAATTCCAAGCAGTGCAATTTATGCCAGCATTTATATTCCCCCAACTTATTGTGTGTGGGCTATTCGTTCCGTTGGTGCAACTGCCAGACGCATTAAACGCGGCGGCATACTGGTTGCCACTTACATATGCAGTTGATGCACTAAATGGTGTTGTCACCAATGCTAACATCACAGGTAATATGTGGCGTGATATTTGGGTGGTCGGTTGCTTCATTGTTGCCGCACTTGCATGTGCAAGCTTGACACTTAGGCGCCGTAGTTAACATACGCTTGCACTCTTTGCTATAATAAAAGCGTAATGCGATATCTTAAAACCGGCACCACCTATTGCTTTTCACCACCTATAATGATTGCTACATTCTTCATTGAGATTGGACTCGCGGTTTATGCTGTCTGGCGATATAGGCTCAACGAAATAACTCGGCTGGCAGCAGCGCTTCTATTTTTCTTGGCGGCATTCCAACTTGCTGAATATAACGTATGCGAAGGTAGCTTTGGTATTGATAGTCTTGGCTGGGCACGCCTTGGTTACTTAGCAATTACCGTGCTGCCTCCAATCGGCTTTCACTTGGCAACGAAAATAGCCGGCCAAAAACAGCTGGTACTTGTAGTATTTGCGTATGCGACAGGTGCTGCATTCGCGCTCTTTTTTGCATTTTCGGGCGATGGCATCACCTCACCAGCCTGCCTTGGTAATTATGTCATCTTTAAGTCTGCTCCAGGTAGTGTCTTGCTTTACACTCTCTATTACTATGGATGGTTGATTCTGACTACTGTGTATGCGTTTACTCGTGCAAAAGCAGGGGTCGCAAGTCACAAAGCATTGGCGCTAAAATCGCTCGCCCTTGGTTATGCAGCATTCATCTTACCAACTACCGCAGCGAATATTGTTGATCCATCAACAATCTCGGGTATCCCATCAATTATGTGTGGCTTCGCAGTTATCTTGGCGATTGTTCTAGCTGGCGGAGTGTTGCCGCAGTACTATCGGGTCACGACGCTCGAAGGATTGATTAGTGGAAAAACTAAGAAGTAAATTTCCACGTCCAGTCGTTAGGGCAGGTATCGGAATCGTTGGTGGGATCGTGCTCGTTGCTGGCATAATTATGATCCCATACCCTGGCCCTGGCTGGGTCGTGGTGTTTATTGGTCTTGCTATTTTGGCGCAAGAATTTGCATGGGCCGAGCGAGTGTTACAGTACGGCCGTGGTAAATATGATCAATGGGTTGAGTGGGTGAAACATCAGCACTGGAGTGTAAAAGTGATACTCTTTTGCTTTACGAGTATCATCGTCATTACAACCATCTGGCTACTAAATGGGTATGGCCTGATTAATACTTGGCTCCATCTTGGTCAAAACTGGCTCAACTCGCCATTCATTGCCTATGGCACACACAACATCTAGATAAAATGCGCTAAAATAGTAAGCATGCCACGGAGAAAATCAGTCAAGCAAAGTCGTAAATTATCCACACGTGAATACGCGATGGCAATGTTTCGTGTGGCGCAGACAACATATCATGCGGCACCGCTCGCGATCGTCGTACAGCTCACCGGATCAGTTATTACAGCTGTACTCCCAGTTTTCACGACCTACTTTGCGGCACGGGCGACGACTGCACTTGCTGAAGCCTATGCAGGTAATCATGCGGCAGGTAAGCAGGTACTTGTATATGTAGGGATCACGGCACTGCTTGGCGTTGTTATGACGGCATGGCAAAGTCTTGAAAGCTATGTCACGCAGCTAATGCGCTACCGTGTTGAAGCAGCTATGACCGACCATATGTATGAGCATTTTCATGAAATAGATTTTTGGCGCTATGACGATAAAAAGACGGCTGATATGTATGATAAAGCGCAACAATTTGCCCGATTTTTCCCATATATTTTCGATCGACTTGCCTCGATCGTCACTCAATTTATTACAATGCTAACAGGGCTCATTGCACTCATTTGGGTAAGCTGGTGGCTTGGACTAATCGTGCTTGCTGCAGTTATTCCAGGTATTATGATTCAGTTCCGATTATCGCGCGCAAGCGCCAAACACTGGAAAGACAACGTCGAAACTCGCCGCAGCCAAAATATGATTGAATGGCAAATTCTCCAGCCACGGTTTATGGCTGAGCTTCGCCTATATGGCATCGTTCGCTATTTACTTAATATGCGCATCCAGTTGCGCGATAAAGATGAAAAAGCACGTATAGAATTCGAGCGTAACTATATCGGTAAAAAACTAGCTGCAGATGTACTTGAAGCCGCAGCTGAGGTTACAACGCTATTTTGGATTGCTATTCAGGTTATTAGTCGTCTACAGCCGATCGGGCAGTTCCTGTATGTGCAGCAAATTGTTTCACGTACCATGACAAGTGTGAGTGGACTCGTAAACACATTAAGTTCGATCGACGAAGACATCGCGAACTTATTTGACTATAACGAATTTATGGCGTTACCTGTACAGTCTGTCGGTAAAGAATCATTAAAGGTAGTGCCAAAAACAATCACAGTCGACAACGTCTCATTTCACTATCCAACAAGCGAAAAGTTAGTGCTTCGTGATGTTTCACTCACAATCACAGCAGGGCAGCATGTCGCAATCGTAGGCGAAAATGGTGCAGGTAAGTCGACGCTCATTAAATTGCTCACAGGACTATATGAGCCGACAAAGGGTGATATTAAGCTTGAAAGTGTGCCTCTTAGCAGCCTTAATATCGCCTCATGGCATAAATATCTCGGCGTCTTGCAGCAAGACTATATTGCCTATGGATTTGCGACGGCAAAAGATAACGTATATTACGGCGATACATCTGAAGATTTCGATGCTAACAGATTCAACGCTGCACTCGATAAAGCTGAGGCACGCAGTTTCCTAAATAAGCTCCCGCGGGGCGTTGATTCGTATGTTAATCCATGGATGGAAGATGCCGAGGGTAATTCGGGCACCGATCTGTCTGGTGGGCAATGGCAACGGCTAGCACTGGCTCGCAATTTCTATCGTGATAGCCCTGTGATCATCTTAGATGAGCCAACGAGTGCAATTGATGCACTTGCAGAATCTCGCATCTTCAGGCACCTCTTTGGTGAAAAGAGTAAGACGATTATTACTATTAGCCATCGCTTGACGACAATTGATAAAGCAGACGTCGTCTTTATGATGAAGGACGGCCAACTTGTAGAACAAGGGACAGCAAAAGAGCTTATTGCCAAAAAGGGCGAGTTTTATACAATGTTTGAAAGTCAGATTAACTAAAATAACCACCCCGTAAAGAGTGGTTATTTTAGTTAATCTGTAAAGATTACCAGCTGCGCTGACGGAAACTGTTGCCACCGCCATTGCCGCCACCGTTGCCACCGCGGAAACCGCCGTCGCGAGGCTTGTCCTCACGAGGACGAGCAAGGCTAACGTTAATAGCGCGACCGTCAAGGTCTTTGCCATTAAGTTGGTCAACTGCCTTTTGGTTGTTTGCTTCGTCTTCAAACTCAACAAAACCAAAACCCTTTGAGCGGTTTGTTTCGCGATCAGTGATCACGTGTGCGCTTTTAACTGCACCAATTTGCTCGAAGTGCGCTTTAAGGCTGTCGTCAGTAGTTGCGTAAGCAAGGCTACCGATAAATAGATTTGTCATAATGTAAATTCTATTCCTTCTTGTTAATGCTTTTCGTCAGATCGACCAAAGATCAGCGGATTGAGGAAAGAATAGAAGATACTCTTTTTCATTCACGTGTTACTTGCTCTGAACACCTCTAGTTAAGCACATTTTTGATTATTTTGCTATAGTGACTTGAAACACGCAAGCATATGCAGTATAGTATAGTCAATGCTGGTACGCATTAGGGGTACTCCCTGATGCCAAGCAAAACAAACATCTACACCAGTGCCCCGGGTGGGCGCGTAGCAGCAAAAAAATTCACCATCTAGTAATAGGTGGTGACTTTTTATTTAACACTTAGTTTGCTAGGGTAGTAATAGAACGTTAACCATAAGGAGTATAAGAATGTTTAATCCAACGTCTGCATTTAGCGGCTTTTCGGTCGATGACTTAAGCGCTGCCCGTGCCTTTTACAGTGAAAAGTTAGGTCTCGAAGTAACAGATGCCGGAGTCGGGGTGCATATTCATCTCCCAGGGGATAAGGTACGGGTATTTGCATACCCTAAAGGCGCTGGGCACCAGCCGGCTACATTTACAATTTTGAACTTCAGAGTCGACAATATCGATACGGCCCTGGATGAACTTGTACTGCGCGGCGTCAAGTTTGAAATGTATGAAAATGCGGACGAAAAAGGTATCTTGCGTGGTTTGACGGACGACATGGGCCCTGACATTGCATGGTTTAAAGATCCTGCGGGGAATATCCTTTCTATACTTCAAGAATCGAAATAAATATAATGTCTAACGAAGGAAACTTCTAATAATGATACTGACATTGTTTGAAAAAGAGCATCTTGTAGATAACGTTTGGGCGTTTCGATTTAAGCCAAGTGAGCCGCTCACATGGATAGCAGGGCAATATGTGCGTGTTGAACTATCGCATGAGAATCCTGATGAAGAAGGAACCAAGCGTTGGTTTACCAATTCGGCCGCACCATACGAAGAAATCCTCCAGATCACGACACGCGTAACTGACACAACCTTCAAACAAGCATTATTCCAGCTCGAAATCGGCAATGCGGACTTGCGACTCATTGAAGCGCCAGAAGGTGATTTTGTTTGGCAGAACTCAGATTTGCCAAACGTATTTGTAGCGGGTGGTATCGGCGTAACACCGTTTCGTAGCATCATTAAGCAGCGTATACACGACAACCAGCCTGTAAATGTAGCCTTGGTGTATGGCAGTCGGACCCCCGAAGTTCCATTCAAAGACGAACTTACTGAATGGATGGGAGCTGATCCTAGCCTAAAAGTGCACTATGTGAGTGGCGGTCCGCTTACTGCAGATGCTCTTGCTGCTGAAATACCAGCGCTCAACAGTTCGCTCGTATATCTATCTGGTCCCGAGCCGATGGTTGAGGCGCTGGGTGATGATCTCAAGAGCCATGGCTTGCCAGAAGCGCAACTCAAGCAGGACTTTTTCCCGAATTACGACGAGAATAATTATTAGATTAGTAAGACCAAAATAAAAGCCCCTATGCGTAAAGGAGCTTTTATAATGTTACTTAATTATGTTTAGTGTGCGCTAACTACTTCTGCTGAAGTGGTGTTGTTACTTGCTTGCGTTTTGCTATGAATGACAAACGTGGCAATTAAGAAAGCGATACCAGCAAAGAGACTCGCGACTAAGAATGCGCGCTTGTCACCAGCAACGAGTGCTGAGATTGGGTCGAGCCCAGAACTTTTAGCGGTTGATGAGGCTACGCCAGATAGAATCGCGAGACCGAGTGCACCGCCCATCTGCTGCGAGGTGTTAAGCATGCCCGATGCCAAACCGGTTTGTTCTGCATGCACCCCAGAAGTCGCAGCAATATTTACCGAGATGAAGCTCATGCCCATACCAGCAGCCATCAAGATGACGGCAGGGAGGATGCCAGTAAGGTAGATGCTTGTGACGGTTATTTGACTAAGCCATAGAAGCCCAAAGCCAAGCAAAATCGAGCCAGCCATCAAGAACTTTTTAAAGCCAACACGCTGCATAAAGCGAGGTACGGTATTCGCGACAACTGCAAGGATGATAGGGAAAGGAAGGAACGCAACTCCGGCCTCTACTGGCTTGTAGTGCATAACACTTTGCAAGTACAGCGAAAGTAAGAAGAACTGACCAAGCATGCCTGCTGTAATCGGGGTCATAAGAGCATTCGCGCCCGCAACGTTTCGGATTTTAAAGATTGAAAGTGGCATAAGTGGGTGGCTTGCGCGTGACTCATTCCAGATGAATCCTGCAAGGAGTACTGCGCTTGCGGTCAACGTACCAAGCGTTGCGATGCTTATCCAGCCCCAGCTTGGTGCTTTAGTGAGTCCGTAGACGAGACTCATAAGCCCTGATGTCACGAGTAGTGCACCACGCAAATCAAGGTTACGATGCGAGGAAGTTGACGCATGCGCGGGAACGTATTTCAAAATCCCAGCAATTGCAAAAATGCCAACAGGCACATTGATAAAGAAGTTCCAGCGCCAGTTCAGATATTCGGTGAATACGCCACCGATAACGAGCCCGGCCGCAGCACCACCTGCGGCAACCGCCGACCATACCCCGAGGGCAGTATTGCGCGCTTTGCCTTCGCGGAATGTCGTGAGCACAATCGAGAGTGCGCTCGGTGACATAAATGCCGCACTCATGCCCTGTAAAGCACGGAGCACAATGAGCTGAAGCGGCGACTGAGCCAAACCAATAAGTAATGATATAAGGGTAAAACCGCTAATACCAATTAATAATGTGCGACGACGACCAAAGAGGTCGGCTGCTCGTCCGCCAAGTAGTAGTGTACCGCCAAACGTGAGTGCATAGGTAGTGATAACCCACTGCAGAGCCGATGGGTCGAACCCGAGCGTCTTTTGAATGGCCGGGAGGGCAACATTCGCAACGGACGTATCGAGGACAACCATGAACTGCGCTAGCGCGAGGAGGGCGAGCACAATCCAACGTGATTGTTGTTTCATGAAGTTCCTTTCATAAATTACTTTAAAACCTCAACTATCGTACCTCAATACAGTTGAATAAGTCAAGTAATTTGCTAAAAAAAGTAAAATGCACTAGAATAACAGGTATGAACGATATTTTGACACGAGACAATCTCTACTGGATGCTCATCCAGGTTGCTTTTCGTTCAAAACATGGCCTCATGAAATTAGCTGAAAAGTATGATCTTACTGGCGTGCAGCTATATAGTCTTGGCGCAATGAACCCACACGAAGCCATCCCTATGAATGAGCTTTCTTTTATTCTTCTTTGTGACGCGTCAAACGTAACGGGCATCGTCGACCGTCTTTTGACACAGGGCTATATCAAACGTGAAGAAAATCCAACTGATCGTCGGGTAAAGTTAATTACACTTACCCCTGAGGGTGAAAAACTCCGTGCCGCTCTTCTCGAGGAAGCCTCACGATACGAATTGCCTGAAATGAAGCGCCTCACAAATAATCAGCGCAACGAGCTCAAGTCGATGTTGTCTCTTATCCTACAGTCATCAGAAAAGCCATAGGCTTTTAATTTTAGCGTAAGTATGGTACAATAGCGTAAAGGAATTGTCCCCGGAGGGGCATTATTTTTATGACAGATCACAAATTCATTCGCAATATCGCAATTATCGCACACGTGGACCACGGTAAAACGACTCTCGTTGATGGTCTTCTTAAACAAAGTAAGACCTTCCGTGACAATCAGGCAGAGATGGGTCAGCACCTTATTATGGACAGTGGCGAACAGGAGCACGAACGAGGTATCACGATCACTGCCAAGCAAACAAGTATCTACCATGGTGACTACAAAATCAATATTATTGACACTCCAGGTCACGCAGACTTTAGCGGCGAAGTAGAGCGCACCCTTAACATGGCAGACGGCGTACTTCTTATCGTTGATGCCCAGGAAGGCCCAATGCCACAAACGAAATTCGTGCTTTCAAAGGCGCTTGAACTTGGTCTGAAGCCAGTTGTTGTAATCAACAAAATTGATAAGCCGGCGCGTCGTATTGCTGAAGTCGAGGACGAGTTATCTGACTTATTCCTCGAACTTGCTACCGACGACAGTCAATTGCAGTACCCTATCTATTTTGCAATCGGCCGCGAAGGTAAAGCATGGAAATCGATGCCAGAAAACATCGAGCAGCACGCTGATCTTGAGCCAATTTTTGATGCAATTGTGAATGACATCCCAGCTCCTACAGTTGACGAGAGTGGCGCGTTGCAACTTCTCGTAACGAGCCTTACCTATGATTCATTCCTTGGTAAGTACGCAATCGGGCGTATCACTCGCGGCGCTGTAAAACGCGGCCCAGTTGTGTTGATCAAACGCGATGGCACACAGGTAAGTAGCAAGATTGAAAAAATCTTTGGTTACCGCGGCCTGCAAAAAGAAGAAATTGAAGAAGCGAGTGCTGGTGACATCGTTGCGCTTATTGGTGTGGGCGACGCTCATATCGGCGAAACGATTGCCGACAAAGATGCTCCAGAAGCGCTGCCGACGATTGATATCGAAGCGCCAACCCTTAGCATGTATCTTGGCCCAAACACGAGCCCAATGAAGGGTAAAGAAGGTGAATTTACAACTTCACGCCAAATTGGCGACCGCCTAAAGAAAGAACTCGAAACAAACGTATCACTTCGTGTCGAAGAAAACGGTATCGGCTTCACGGTAAGTGGCCGCGGTGAGCTACATCTTTCTGTGCTTATCGAAACGATGCGCCGCGAAGGCTTTGAATTCGAAGTAGGTCGCCCACAAGTCGTGACAATCACAGAAGATGGCGTTGAGAAAGAACCAGTTGAGGAGCTCTACATCGAGGTTGCCCCAGAATTTGTTGGCGCAGTCAGCCAAGAACTTGGTGCCCGCCGTGCAGAGATGCGCGCACAAGAGCAAACCGCAAGTGGCACGACCCGCCTTGACTATATTTTGCCAACCCGCGCTCTTATCGGTCTTCGCAATATCTTACTGACCCAAACTAAGGGAACGGTCATTATGAACAGTTTGCCACACGGCTACCAACCGGTAAGCGGCAAATTGCCAAAGAACCGCAATGGCGTGTTGATTTCATTTGAAGCCGGTACGACAACTCCATACGCACTGCAGACAGCGGAAGCGCGTGGTGAATTGTATGTTGGCGCAGGGACGGTCGTATATGCCGGTATGATCATCGGTTTGAACCGTCGAAGCGAAGACATGGAAATCAACGTTTGTAAGGCAAAACACCTTACAAATATGCGCTCAAGTTCAAGTGATGGCGTGGTGCAGCTGACGGCATTTACTGACCTCAGCCTCGAGCAGTGCATCGACTTTATCGAAGACGATGAGTTGCTCGAAGTAACACCAAAGAGCCTTCGCCTTCGCAAGCGTTACCTCGACGCGAACGAACGCAAACGCCACCAGAAATAAGTCAAAGTTCGAAAAGAGATGGATATGCGCCCATCTCTTTTTTAGTGCGTTTTGCAGGTTGTAACAGATGTGTGAAAACCGTATAATACGGATATGTTTAACCGCTGGCGACCTCGAAAACAAAACAAACTTGTCACAAAAAGTGCCGATACAGTCAAAGCTGCTGTCGTACAAGCCGCGGGCACTTTGATGCCAGTGAGCGCGAGTCCCGAAGAGGCCCTCAAGGCGTTATTTGATGAGGTTCAGCAGAGAAGAGTCTATCCAGACGGCAAGACATTTGCCGATATGATCCCCCGTCAGCGTGTGCGTGCGTTACTGCGCACATATGAGACCGAGCGCTCACAGCCTAATTTCGATTTGCATGCCTTTGTCGATAAACACTTCTATGAATTTTTGCCCGAGCATGGTGAGGTAAACATACAAGGCAGTTCGAATACGCGCGAGCATGTACGAAACTTATGGCCGCAGCTACAGCGTCGTAATCGCCGTGATCGCGGATCGCTTATTGCCATACCCCACGAATATGTCGTGCCAGGCGGGCGCTTCAGCGAACAATTCTACTGGGATTCATATTTTATTATGCTTGGCCTCGCCGCCGATGAGCATTGGCCAATCATCGAAGGCATGATGAAAAACTATAGCTTTATGATATTTAAGTTCGGACGTATTCCGACGGCAAATCGAACATACTTTTTGACAAGGAGCCAGCCACCGTTTTTTGCACAAATGGTACGATTATTGGCCAAGCATAATGGTCGCACGCGAACACTTGCTGAGTACTTGCCGTCATTATTGCTTGAATATCGCTTCTGGATGAAAGGCAGGCGTGAAGTTGTTGCAGATGCTGATTTACAAGCCAAGCTGCGTACAGTATGTGTGCCAAATGGTGTGGTGCTAAATCGCTATTTTGACGATAAGTCGACGCCGCGCCCAGAGTCACATCGTGAAGATACAGAAACGGCAGCCTTCGCTGCTACTCAGAATAAACGTAAAGTTTACCGTGATCTACGCGCCGCAGCAGAAAGTGGCTGGGACTTCAGTAGTCGTTGGTTTACTGATCCAAATAAGATTGAGACTATATATACTACTGATGTGGTTCAAGTGGATTTAAACTGCTTGCTCTACCAGCTCGAAATGACAATAGCCGATGCCTACATGGCATTAAAGCAGCCATTGCTTGCGCGCAAATTCCATCAGGCGGCAGAGAAGCGCGCCGATGCCATCCGTCGCTATTGCTGGAACCCTGAAACACAGTTCTTCGAAGATTATAATTTTAGGACGGGTACGACAACAGGCAAAGCGACACTTGCAGGCGCGTTTCCACTCTATGTCAAAGTTGCCACAAGCGAGCAGGCGGCTATGGTGGCAAAACGTCTTGAGCAAGACTTCCTGAAAAAGGGAGGTCTCGTAACAACACTTGAAACAACCGCTCAGCAATGGGACGCGCCAAATGGCTGGGCGCCATTGCAGTGGACGACAATTCAGGGTCTACGCGAATATGGATACCATGGCCTTGCGAACACGATTCGCGATAGATGGCTTAAACTAAACGAGCGAGTATACGAGACCGCACAAAAAATGGTCGAAAAATATGATGTCGTAACAGCGCAGCCCGGTGGTGGCGGCGAATATCCATTGCAAGACGGATTCGGCTGGACGAATGGTGTCTATGCTGCGCTCTATGACGAAAGGCAGGGCGAGCATGGCAAGTAAACCATGGAGTGAAGTGAATGCAATTTATCAGATCTATCCACGCAGCTTCAAAGACAGCAACAGTGATGGTATCGGTGATTTGCGCGGCGTAATCGAGAAACTCGATTATATTCACGGCCAAAAAGACTCATTAGGCATTGATGCTATTTGGTTTAGCCCAATTTTCTCATCTCCAATGGCCGATATGGGATATGATGTCAGTAATTATTGCGACATCGACACATTATTTGGGACACTCGATGATTTCAAAGAGCTTGTCGACAAGGCTCATGAGCGTAATATTAGCGTGATGATCGATTTTGTACCAAATCATACAAGCAATCAACATCCATGGTTCTTGGCTTCCCGTAAAGACGATAAAGACAAAAAAGATTACTATGTATGGCGTAACGCAAAGCCAGACGGTAGCGCGCCAAATAACTGGCTTAGTATTTTTGGCGGCTCTGCATGGGAGTGGGATGACGAGCGCAAGCAGTATTATCTGCATACATTCCTCAAAGAGCAGCCTGATCTAAACTGGGATAACCCAATGGTGCGCGATGAGATGAAGCGGGTGGTAAGATTTTGGATGGAGCTTGGCGTGGACGGTATTCGCGCCGATGCAGTACGCTGGATAAGTAAAGATCCTGAGCTTCACGACGATCCAGTAAATACTGAATGGAAACCAAACAGTACCAACAATACCTTCGATTCCTTGCGCCACAAGTATAGCCGTTTCTGGAAAAACCTTTTCCCATATTTACGCGAATTAACTGACGTGATGGCAGAGTTTGATAATCGCATTATGATCTTCGAGGATTACCCAGACGATAATTACTCAACAAAATCGCAGTACCTAGGATTTTATAATGTTGATCCAAAAATAGGCATGCCGTTTAATTTCGAAGGCTTATGGGCGAAATTTGATGCCGCAACATTTCGCAGCTTTATTACAGAATTCCAGGGTATGATCGACCCAGAGGCGCATCGCCCAATTTATTGCTTTGGTAACCACGATCAATGGCGCATGGTGAGCCGCTATGGCAGCGATGAAAAAGCGCGGCTGGTCGCGCTGCTACAAATGACGTTGCCGGGTTTACCGACGCTCTATTACGGCGACGAACTTGGCATGCCAAACACCCCAGTGACTCACGAGGAAATCCGTGATTTGTCTGCCTTTAGCTCGGGTGATGATAGCGTTAGTCGCGACCCTGAACGCACGCCAATGCAATGGGACAAAGGGCAATATGCAGGATTCAGTGACGTGAAACCTTGGTTGCCAGTTGGCAGAAGTGTCAGTACGCATAATGTTGCAGTGGAACTCAACGAGCCAGACTCATTCTTGTCCCTCTATCGTCGATTGCTGCGCTTACGTTCGCGTCACGAAATCTTACGCAGTGGATCATACGAAGCGTTTGGCGACACAGATAAAAATGTCTTTGTTTTTTCACGTAGATTTGGTGATGAGCATGTATTTGTCGCGCTTAATTTTAGTAGCAAAAAGCAAAAGTTCACATTGCCGCATAAGGCTAGGGTTATCTGCTGTACGCACCCGGTCGACTACCCGGAGATAGATAAAAACCACACCGTTTCACTCCGCCCATACGAGGGCGTAGTAGTGGAGTGCAGCAAGCACCCATTGCAGCAGGTTACAGACTAGCGTACATCCTTTGGCAGAAATCCGTTCTCGGGATGGAATCCAGCCTCCCATTTGTAGTTTTTATTATAGCCTAAATCTTTCATGAGTTTCGTTGGTGCGTTGCGGAGATGCAGGGGAACTTTAGCATCAGGGAATCGTTTTGCTAAGTCTTTGGCTATATACATAAGTTCACTTACTTCGCGTGATTTCTCACTACGAGCGAGTGCTGTGGCACAGTGATAAAGATTGTAATTTGCTTCGGGTAGCCCAACGCGCTCAACCGCCTGGAATGTCGCAACGGCAAGCGCAAGCGCACCATTGCCGGCAAGTCCGATGTCTTCACTGGCAAAAATGACCATACGTCGAGCAATGAACTTCGGGTCTTCGCCGGCATCGATCATACGGCTCATGTAGTACAGCGTGGCGGTAACATCGCTGCCACGCATACTCTTTATAAATGCCGATACAACATCATAATGCATATCACCTTTCTTGTCGTAGCCCGGAACTTTCTTTTGTGCCGCAGCCTTCACGATCTCGGGTGTCACTTTCTCACCAAAACTAAGTGCAAGCTCAAGATCCCCGAGGGCAGTACGCGCGTCACCACCAGAAAGCTCCGCTAAGTAATCAATCGCTTTTGGTGTAACATTTCTAGTCTTTTTAATATTCATCAGTGCACGCTTGATGATGCCAACAATGTCTTGTTTGTCGAGCGGTTCAAGCACAAGTACACGGCTACGGCTTAAAAGTGGTGTAATAACTTCAAAGCTTGGGTTCTCGGTGGTGGCGCCAATGAGCGTAATGAGTCCAGATTCTACATGCGGCAAAAACGCATCTTGCTGTGCTTTATTAAAGCGATGAATTTCGTCAACAAATAAAATAGTACGAAGCCCTAGGTTCCAGTTCTGACGGGCATGTTCGATGACTTTCTCGACATCTTTTTTACCGCTTGTAACTGCCGAAAGCTCAATAAACTCAGCCTCAACTTCGCGGGCAATAATGCGAGCCAGGGTGGTTTTACCGCTGCCAGGAGGCCCCCAAAGGACAAGACTCACCGGTTCTTTGCTCTGTACAATTTGCCGTAAAATCTCGCCCTTACCAAGTAAATGCGCCTGGCCGATTACCTCGTCCAGGGTGGTTGGTCGCATGCGCTCCGCAAGTGGCACTCTTTCCATGGCTCTATTATAACGGATACGAGAAACCCCGGAGGGGTTCTCGTGTGGTGTGGGTGCTTTCACAGAAGCCTAGGACATTTTACAGCTTTCAGCTTTGACGATATACTAGAACTATAATGACTCGACAAACTGTACTACTTGTATTCGGTGGAGAATCGTCAGAGCACGAAGTATCCGTTAGCTCGGCCCATAATATCTATGCTGCGATGGATGGTGATAAATACGATACAAAACTCTGTTTCATTGATGAGCAGGGAAAATGGTGGCTACTTGACGCCTGGACGGATAATCTTGAACGGCACGGTGGTGTGCAATTAGTGGCAGCACCTGGTTCTAAGAGTTTTATGACCGTCCCAGGGAACACAGTGTTGCATATCGACGTGATATTTCCCGCTCTCCATGGCAAGAACGGCGAAGATGGCACGGTGCAGGGTCTCGCGGCATTACTTGGCGTTCCAATCGTCGGGTGTGATGTAACAGCGAGCGCAGTGTGCATGGACAAGGCTACTACAAAGCAAGTCTTGATAGCAAGTGGCATTAAGACGGCTAAATTTCATTTGCACCGACGCGGTGAAGAATTGCCAACTTACGAAGAAATTGCTAAGGATCTTGGTGATATATTCTTCGTCAAGCCAGCACGCGCTGGTAGCTCGGTGGGCGTTAGTAAGGTGCATATTGCCGATGAGTACACGCCGGCCGTAAGAGACGCCTTGCGACATGATGATCGCGTATTGATTGAAGAATTTATTGACGGGCGAGAATTCGAAATCTCAGTGCTTGGCAACCCGCCGAAGCATCAAGTGAGTGGTGTTGGTGAAATCATCTCGGGTGGAGAATTTTACGACTACAGCGACAAGTACGACGAGGCAAGTGCTGCACAGGTACTGACGAATATTGACTTAAGTGATGAGCTTCGCGCAAAACTGCAAGAGCTTGCGAGTAGGACATACACTGTATTGGGCTGCCGTGGTCTGTCGCGAGTTGACTTCCGCATGAAAGGCAGTATTCCATATGTGCTTGAAGTAAATACAATGCCTGGCTTTACGAATATCAGTATGTATCCAAAACTATGGCGCGCTGCCGGGATGCACTATCCCCAGCTTGTCGATAAACTAATACAATTAGCAGTGAAAGACTCGTAAAGGAGAAATTATTATGGGATTTGGAATAACAGTTGGTATCTTCGTTGCTATTTTGCTTTTGAGCGGCATTAAGATTGTAAATCAGTTTGAACGCGGCGTTGTACTAACGCTAGGTAGATTTACCGGTATTCGCGAACCAGGGCTTCGCCTTGTTGTACCAATCTTTCAGCGTATGATTAAAGTTGATCAACGAACCAACACGATTGATATTCCAAAGCAAGAAGTAATCACAAAGGATAACGTAACCGTCAACGTCGATGCGGTGGTATACTTCCGCGTAAAGAGTGCAGATAAGGCGATTCTTGAAGTTGCGAACTTTGTGTATGCAAGCAGCCAATTTGCACAGGCTGCACTGCGCGATGTAACGGGTAACGTAGATCTCGATGATCTTTTAAGTAAGCGCGACGAGGTGAGTCAGCAGATTGAGCAAATTGTTGATACAGAAACTGAAAAATGGGGTATTGATATCGAGAATGTAAAAATTCAGAATATCGAACTACCACAAGATATGAAGCGCGCAATGGCAAAGCAGGCTGAGGCCGAGCGTGAGCGGCGCGCGGTAGTCATTACTGCAGACGGTGAGCGTCAAGCAGCACAAGGCATCGCCGATGCGGCAATGACGCTTGCGAAGAGCGAGGGAGGTATGAATATCCGTACACTCCAAACACTCGAGAAAATCTCAAGCGAGCCAAGTCAGAAGACGCTCGTAGTGCTACCAACTGATATGGCAAATAGCGGTGTCGCGCAGGCATTGACATTCAGCGAGTCTAATAAGAGATAGCGGTAAATTCAATGCAAGACGGCGAAGTGATTACAACTCGATATTTAGATGCGCTCATTCCTGAGATCGCAACCGAGCTTGGAATAACGTGCCACTCTTTTTCTAACAACTGGGTTCATCAATTAGCACGAGATGACGCACGGGCCGAGATCTTTGGCTATAAGTTCGGAGTAAATGGCGCGGCAGCGGCAGCGATAGCCAGCGATAAAGTGGCGACCTCAGACCTCCTTAATCATGCAGATATCCCCGCAATTAAGCATGTACTAATCCATAATTACCGGGGCAATACCGAGTCATATGGTAGTATTGCTGGCCAAGTGGTAGTTAAACCCCTGAGTGGTTCGGGTGGCTGGGGTGTGCAACGATTTGGAAGCCAAACTGAAGCTGAGCGAGCTATTGCTGAATCGGGTCGTTTTGCATGGGCAATTTCACCATATTATGAGATCGTGCGCGAGATTCGGATAATCATGCTTGATAAGGAAATCCTTCTTGCATACGAAAAAACGCACCCAGTACTGCGTGATGGCCTGAGAATGTTCAACCTGGGTGCAGGGGCCGAGCCACTTGATATCGAGCCGCATGAATCGCTTGGAGATATCGTAAAGGCCGCTATGAAAGCCCTCAACTTACGCTTAGCATCAGTTGATGTAGTCGAACTTCACGACGGAAAGTACCGCATTATGGAAGTAAATGATGGAATTATGATGGAGCATTATATGCGCCAAAGTGAAAATCACTACCTGCGAGGCAAGGCGATATATACAAAGATCATGAGTACGCTCATGGCAAAATAACAAAAAATAATCCTAAAACTCCAGGACCATTTTTTATAGGCCAGGGCTGTCCTCACCAAATAAACCATCGATATTTTCAATGAGTTAGGTGGTGCCCCGATCCGCCCAGGCAAAATGCTTGAGCGGATCGGGTGTGGAGCGCGACGGTCGAGTTCCTATGCCTCCTCGTATTCCTGCACGAGAGTGCAGAGTTCGTTCTCGTAGAACGTCTCGCAGCCATCGTAGCTGACTGCCACGATTTCCGCTGTTTGACCACGCCCCTCCAAGGGGACGAGGCGGAAGACGACGTCGAGCACGCAGTACTCCGCGTCGTCCGACTTGACTAGCCGGTCCGCGGGAACATCGAGCTTCGCGTTGTCGAAACTGGGCGACCAGCCGTCGAAGTGGATGGCTCGGATGACCTGCCGACCTCCCGGATTGGTCACGTAGGCTCTGCCTTCGAGCACATAGAGCGTGATCTCTCCACCCTTGCAGGGCAGAACGAGCAGACGCTTTGGCTCGAAAGGTCGAAGGCGAAAAATGGTGCCCATGGACATAGTAAGGGCCCTTCTCCGTTTGCCGAACATTACCGCGTATATTATATCATAAATTAGATAAAGCAGAAGACGTCGGTTACGACGTCTTCAATAGTCTATAATGGTGCGGGTAGAGGGAGTCGAACCCTCATCTCAGCCTTGGGAAGGCTACATAATAGCCGCTATACGATACCCGCAGAATCTATATAGTATACCATTTAGTTTGTAAGACCGAAATGTTTACGGAATTCGGCATAGCTATCAGCAATGAGATGCGGCGCTTCATCAAGTGACTCAAGGAATTCTCGTGGGTACCTTGTAGTGATTCCGCAAACAAATAAATCCGCTGCACGTGCTGATGCAATGCCACGCGGGTCGTCCTCAAATGCTACGACTTGACTACGCGCGGATTCAGGCAGGCCAAGTGAATGAAACGCACGATCAAAAGCTTCAGGGTGGGGTTTTGGCTGGGCAACCTTTCCAACGTCAATAATTCGATTGTCAGGGAAAAGATCACCAAGATTAGTCATACGAAGAAATGTCTTAATGTCGCGCATGATAGCGGTGCTCGCAATTGCATTGAAGTCGTTGATGCTATGGTGCTTTGAGAAATCACGAACAAACGAACCCGCGCCTTCAATTGCTCGCCCGTGGATCGGTAGTAACTTACCATACTCTTCATTTTTAAGAGCAACGAGCTCCAGGATAAGTGGGTGCATCGGGTCGACATCGCCCGTAAGGATACCTCGATTTTTTAATAGCGTATAAAAGGCTCCTGACACTGTATGAATTGGTGATGCTGCAAAACTATCAAGATTCTCTTGCGGTTCGACATTGCTGAGTTGCGCACAGAAGTCGTATTTGTCGGCAATCGTGTGAAGCGCTGCGAGCCGGGCGACTTGATGGAGATTACTAAGGGGGTCTTCGGTTGGCTGGCTGCTGAGCAAGGTATCATCAACATCGTAGATAGCTCCGACAATACGTTCTGGCTGTTTCATCCCCACATAATGGCATGACTGAAGAGGCGCCTGCAAGTAAAGTGAGCTTTACTTAATAAAAAAACAGACCAACTTTCGTTGATCCGCTTTTCTTGGTGGCTCCTACTGGACTTGAACCAGTGACACGAGGCTCTTCAGGCCTCTGCTCTACCAACTGAGCTAAAGAGCCACATTGGTGATGTCGCATCATTTACGTCGTATACGGCATTGACGGTGTAGCCTAGAGGCTTTACTTCGTTCTATTTTACTAGATAAGAGGCAAATAGACAAGCGGGTGGGTAAGTTGCTATGATGGATAAGTAATGCAGCTAGTAAGCGATGACGAATTTGACCAGCTAATCCAGCGAGCGATGCTCGAATTGCCGCAGGAATATATTAGAGGTCTTGATAATGTTGCGATTACCTATGCTGATGAGCCAACACCCGAGCAGTTGGTTGCAAACCATGTTGGCCCAAATCAACTGCTTCTTGGTCTATACGAGGGTATCCCACAGACCTCTCGGTTCTCAACAAGCTACAGCGGCGTATTGCCAGATAAAATCACTATATTCAAGCGTCCTATTATGATTGTTGCTCACGATGCGGCTTCGTTCTTCGAGCAAATCAAACGCACCTTATGGCATGAAATCGCCCACCATTATGGGCTTGGGCATGATCGAATCCATGTTCTCGAACGTAGTTAATCGATGTACTTTTTACATTAAATACTACCTACTATATCTGTATAATAAGTAGTTGGCATACTAAATAATTGATACCGTAAATAAAAGGAGACACATGTCAGAACACCCTACTGACTCGGCGCACCACCACGCCAGTAAATTGACACACCGTGAACGAACTGTCGCGCTTACTATCGTGGCGCTGGCGTTTGTCATGGACTTGCTCGACAACACTATTGTTAATATTGCGATCCCGTCAATTCGTGAGAATCTTGGCGCGAGTTACGCAACTATCCAGTGGCTTATCGCTGGGTATGCACTAAGCTTCGCCGTGCTACTGATTACTGGGGGCCGTATGGGCGATGTATTCGGCTACAAGAAACTCTTTATGTGGGGTGTAGGGGGGTTCACGCTTGCAAGTTTGCTAAGCGGCCTTGCCTGGAACTCTGAAGTGCTGATTGCGGCGCGACTTTTGCAAGGCGGTATGGCAGCACTCATGGTGCCGCAGGTGATGAGCTTGATGCAGGTAATGTTCAAGCCAAGTGAACGCGGCGGCGTGATGGGTATCTTTGGCGCCCTTGCTGGCGTTGCGGCAAGTCTTGGTCCTGTCATCGGTGGTATTCTTATACACTTCAATATTGCTGGCTCTACATGGCGTCCAATCTTCCTAATTAACGTTCCTGTTGGTATTTTTGCCCTCTTTATGGCTGCGAAATACTTACCTGACGGCAAATCTCCACACCCGTTAAAGCTTGACCTCGTTGGCACGCTTCTTGTGGTTGTCTCCATGTTCCTCTTCGTTTTCCCGCTTATTGAAGGGCGAGACTATGACTGGCCAGTGTGGTGTTTTGCAATGATGGCGGCTGCCGTTCCTGTCCTTGGATTGTTTATATGGTGGCAAGGCGTTAAAGAGAAAAAAGACGGCTCTCCGCTTGTCGTTCCGGCGCTTATGAAAACTCGTACATTCGTGACTGGCCTTATTGTGAACATCATTTTCGAAGGTGCAATGATTGGCTTTTTCCTGCCATTTACCCTTATTTTGCAGGTAGGCCTTGGGTACGAAGTGATCAAAGCAGCCCTCACGGGTATTCCAACGGCGATTGGTATTTCTGTGGTGATGGCAGTCTTTAGTCAGAAACTTATTCCAAAGCTCGGTCGCTACACCATGACGCTTGGTACAGTTATCATGGCAATAGGCCTTGGCCTCATCTACTTCTTTGTTCATTGGCATGGGCTCGACACGCAGCCGTGGGAATTTATCCCAGGCCTTCTCGTGACCGGTGCGGGTATGGCACTCATCATGTCGCCAATGTTCTCAGTGGTACTTACTGATGTCGACTCAAGGCATGCCGGTAGCGCGTCTGGTGTGATGAATGCTATCCAGCAGCTCGGCGGTGCAATTGGTACGGCACTGATCGGTGTATTCTTCTTCGGTCAGCTCGTTACGAGTGCGCCAGCAAGCTTTGCATCAGCTGAGCCAAGCGTCCGCTCGAGTCTTGCCGACGCACACTTGCCAAAAAGCACCGAAGACGGAATCATTAAGGGCGCAAAGACATGTTTTGTTGACACAAACAAAGCAAAGGATGCCAGTGATACGCCTGAAAGCTGTAAAGAACTCCAGCAACCCGCTGCTGGTCCATCCGCTGAAATGCTTGCACATATGACTCCTGATCAAATCAACCAGATGAAGGCTGCACAGGAAAAGACAGGCAAGATCATTGAGAGATCGATTACAGATGGCATAAAGAAAGCGAACGCAGCCAACTTCGCTGACGCATTCCGCGTTGCCGTACTGTTTGAGCTCGGAATCCTTGCAGCAGTGTTCTTGCTAAGTTTTGCGCTTCCACGTCACATTCGCCCAAGCGAAGATGGCATAGGTCATTAAATTTAGTTACTTAAGCACTTTGCGTGCAAGGCTAACAACGTCTGAAACCGGCTTAGACTCAAGGGTCTGGCCGGTTTTATAGCTGAGCATAACCCATTGTCTGTCAGTCAGAATGTGAAGCAGGCCTAAATCTTCGTCGAAGTAAGCCATCTTACCGAGATCCTTAATGTCTTCACTATGAACCACATTCTTTTTGTGGCCGCTAAACTCTGACTCGTTTTGCGCAATACCAGCAGGGTTCGTTGCGGATCGCACCGAAATGGCGAGGCTTTGCATAGCGTTGCCATCGACATTTTTGTCAGTGTAGGTACAACGGCTGGTTGCGGTGTCGGCATCCGCTGCAACCTGGGGAGTATTTGCATCGGTACTGATTACTTCATTACCAAGAACGTCCATTGCTTTATTTGGCGTGAGCATATCGCAAGCTTTTGTTGGTACATATGCTAATTTTGGTCGATGTGGCTGGTTATAGAGGAAAAGCGCACCAATTATAATGGCACAGACAGTGGCAATCGCGCTCACTGTGAGCTGTTGTTTATGCATAGTAATGTAGGTCATAACTTTCTCGAGGTAGTGTTTCATAATTAGTTACAGTATAGCAGTAGTGACGACTATACAGCTAATGAATATTCTGATACTTTAAGCTTATATTAACGCACATCAATTTAACTAGACAGTATGTATAAGAAATTAGCCGTTGCTGGATTTGTCATTGTCACGTTTATTATCTATAGTCTTCACCAGCGGAGTGAGGACTCTCAGGCGGTACAAAAAGTCTCAATACGTCAAAACGCCGCACCACAGAGTAATACTTCTAGCGCGAATCCACTCACTACAGTCACAACCGCAGTGGACTATAAAGACGGTGCCTATACAGGCAAAAGTAGTGATGCATTCTACGGGTATGTGCAAGTGCGCGCAACAATCTCAGGTGGTAAGTTGAGCAATATTACCATCCTAGATTATCCCCAAGACCGTGATAATTCAGTCGAGATTAACAACAGTGCACTTCCACAACTAAAACAAGAAGCAATCCAAGCGCAAACCGCACAAATTGACGGTGTCTCGGGCGCAACCGACACCAGCCAGGCATTCAAAGAATCACTGGGCGACGCGCTCGCACAAGCGAAGGCCTAACGTGATAAAAGAAACGCGGCTTATTATGGGCATGCCAATTATACTCATGACACCTGATGAATTAGTATTGCGCGAAAATATCGAAGAAGTCTTCGCGTTTTTTACCTATGTTGATAAAACGTACAGTCCATTCATTGAATCGAGCCTAGTGTCGCGTATTAATAGGGGCGAAGTGGATGAGCTGGAATATTCCAATGAGTTGCATGAAATACTGGCAGTTGCAAGACAAACAAAACACGAAACAAATGGATATTTTGATGTATGGCACAAAGGCGATTTCGACCCTTCCGGCATCGTGAAGGGCTGGGCGATTGCTAAGGCGGCGAAGATCATCGGCAGATATACAAACGACTTTTACATTGAAGCGGGCGGCGATATTCAGGTAGGCGGAGTGAACGAAGAAGGCGGCCCATGGCAGATTGGCATACGCAACCCTTTTGATCGGCACCAAAATATCAAAGTAGTTGCCCTCAAAAATAGTGCAATTGCTACATCAGGAACGGCAATTCGTGGACAGCATATCTACGACCCGGTCAATAACAAAAAGCTCAATGAAATTGTGTCGATTAGCGTTATTGCCTCCAATATCATCGATGCCGATCGTATGGCAACGGCTGCCTTTGCCATGGGTGTAAAAGGTATTTATTTTATTGAACAGCTTGATGGGTATGAAGCGTGCGCTGTGACGAGCGATAAAACAACGATTACGACAACCGGCTGGCAGAAGTATGAGGAAAACGAATGAATTACATAGATAACATGATTAATCGTATCACCATGTATCGGCTCCTAATATATTACTTGTGTGGCCTATTACTCATGGCAATGTTCTTTGGCGCTATCGGTACACTTTCATATCCACCACAAATGATTCTGTTCTCTGCGTCAATTACTGTCGGCGTATGTTATGCAGCAAATTATGTATTTGCTAAGATCTACGATGCACCGAGTAATACTGAATCCGCATTAATTACAGGATTGATTTTATCGCTCATCATCACTCCGATGTCGTCACAGAAAGAACTACCATTTCTTGTTGCTGCATCAGGGCTCGCGATTGCGTCAAAGTATATTATTGCAATCGGGAACAAACACATATTCAATCCGGTAGCTATTGCGGTAGTGCTAACGGCATTTGGCCCCGGCGAATCAGCGAGCTGGTGGGTTGGGTCTGTCGCACTGCTGCCATACGTAATAGCCGGCGGGCTATTAATCATCCGCAAGATCCGACGTGCCACAATGTTTGCAATTTATTTTGTAGCAGCAATTTGTTCGGTAATAATAATGGCGGCGGCGACAAATCACGATATAGTCACTAATTTTCAGGCTACATTGCAGCATTCATCCCTGTTCTTTCTCGGTTTCGTCATGCTTACTGAGCCATGGACATCACCATCAACAACGCGTCACCGGTATATCTATGCGACAATTGTGGGATTGTTGTTCTCGCCACTTATACAAATCGCTGGTATTTACTCAACCCCAGAACTCGCATTAATACTAGGTAATCTCTACGCTTTCCTTGTAACGCCGATCGCCAAAACGAAAGTGCGTATAATTCACCGCACGATGTATGGTGCGAATACCGAGGATATCGAATTAGCCCCAGAACACCCATTTTTATATAAACCAGGGCAATATATTGAAATGACATTACCGCATCACGGCAGCGATGCACGTGGCGCCAGGCGCTACTTCACGCTTGCATCATCGCCGACTGAAGATACATTACATCTAGGCGTGCGTTACTACAATAACGGTAGTAGTTTTAAAGAAACTTTACATACCAGTGAAAATGCGCTCATGTCATTTGGACAAGTTGGCGGTGATTTTACCCTGCCAAGCGATGCCAGCGCTAGACTTGCGTTTATTGCTGGCGGTATCGGCGTTACGCCGTTTAGGAGCATGGTGAAATATTTATCAGATACAAACGACCAACGGTCTGCCATTTTATTATATGGCGAGCGAAGTGCAAGCGATGTTGCATATAAAGAGATCTTTGAGGAAGCGCGCGCAAAAATAGGACTGACAACAAAATACATCTTGAGCGCCTCATTGCAGGCTCAAGATAATGAAATTCTTGGAAATATTAGCAGGGAGCTTATTGAACGCGAAATCCCAGATTATGCATCGCGAATATTCTATATTTCCGGTCCACAATCAATGGTGCAAGGGGTAGGGCGAGAGCTTCGCGCTATGGGAGTTCCGCGACGAAATATTAAAGCAGACTATTTCTTCGGCTACGCATAGTAAGCATATGTAGTATGATTAAACTATGGATATATTCATTGTATTTTGTGCGAAGTATCTCATTATTATCATTGGGCTACTTGCTCTCGGCTATTGGCTTACACTGCCGCGCAAGCAAAAGACAGAAGTACTCATCATGGGGGCTGTTACCGGCATCATAGCGTTTATTCTCGCCAAGACGGGTAGCGCCATGTTCACAGATCCTCGTCCATTTGTATCCGATGGAGTGACTCCCTTATTCGCCTATACTGCTGACAACGGCTTCCCCTCCGACCATACATTGTTGGGTATGATTGTGACGATGGCGCTACTGAGCGTATCTCGAAAATGGGCTATCAATCTATTTGTCCTGACGGTTATTGTTGGCGCATCACGTGTACTTGCAGGGGTTCATCACCCAGTAGACATTGTTGGCAGCATCGTATTTGGTGCTCTTGGTGGAGTAGTAGCCGTGTATGTTACGCCTAAGATTATCGACTGGCTCGCAACGTCAAGATACGCCAAATCACTTGGTCTTCATCACATTTCCAAGAAGAAAAAGTAACAAGCCATTATATTTTTCGTGGCCTCGCACCCCTGTGAAAGGGGTGTCTTAGTATTTTGTTAGATAAAATACCTTGACAGGCATAGTAATATGATATACAATGCAGACATGATCGATACGAAATTAACGTCAGATCTTTTACGCGGGCACACCGACACGATGATTCTCAAGTTACTCATCGATGGCGATAGGTACGGGTATGAGATCACCAAGCACATCCTCGATGCCTCGGGCGGCGAATACGAGCTGAAAGAAGCCACGATGTATTCCAGTCTCAAGCGCCTCGAAACCGATGGCCGCATTTCCTCGTACTGGGGTGACGAAAGTCAAGGTGGTCGACGCAAATATTACCATATAACCGAAAGTGGCCGGGGAGTTTACGATACGAATATCACTACCTGGAACGCAGCCAAGAAAATCTTAGAAAAATTATTGTAAGGAGAACGAAATGAACGACAAACTTATACAATTTCTCGATAACGCATTTAAGCCATACGGCAATTTCCCAGCACGCAAAGACGTCGAGCAAGAGTTGCTGGCAAACTTAACTGAAAAGTATAGTGACCTCAAGCGCGATGGCAAAAGTGACGAAGAGGCATACCAATTAACAACTGAATCGTTCGGCGACGTATCGGAAATCATGGAGCAGGTTGCTCCTGAAGAGCACGCCCGCGAAACCCGCAAGCAAGATTTACGTAAAACAATCGTTGACAGCATCAAAGACACTTTCGGCATAGGCGACACATCTCGCTTCCGCGCGTCAGCGCTTGAAGAATCAGATCTTGCAGATGTAAACCTTCGTGGTGCAGATTTTAGTATGAGCGCAATGATGAAGAGCAACTTCAACGGTTCACAGCTACAAAATGCTAAATTCAAAGCTGCAGCACTGAAGGGCTCAACATTCACTGGCGCTGACCTCACCGGCGCTGAATTTAACAGCAGTGACATCCAGGAGTCAGACTTCACAAACGCGAATCTAGAAGGCGCCACACTCATCAGCTGCGCGCTTAAGGGCGCAAACTTTAACAGTGCCAATCTTACGAATACCGTATTTAAGCATTCAGACCTCAGCGAAGTAGTATTTGATGGTCACATGCTAAACGGTACAGTATTCGACGGTGCAGGTCTTAAAAATACATCATTCCAGGGCGCAACGCTCGTGAATGTATCATTCCATCACTCACGAGTTAAGTACACAATTTTCGACGGTGCGACAATGGATAAAACAACCTACGCATTGTTAAAGGGCGCAAAAGCAAACCTTGATAACGTAACAGTGGAGTAACATTCAGTGAGTACAATTACGGTAAAAAACCTAACTAAAGCCTACGGCAAACAGCAAGTGCTCAAGGGCGTAGACTTTACTGTCGAAGAGGGTAAGATTTTCGCTCTTCTCGGCAGTAACGGTGCCGGTAAAACTACTATCATCAATATCCTTACGACCCTCATTCCAGGCGATGGCGGCGAGGCAAATATTGCAGGATTCAGTGTGGCAACTGAAGCACAAAAGATTCGTAAAGCAATCAGCTTAACCGGTCAGTTTGCAGCTGTCGACGACATGCTTTCAGCACGCGAAAATTTACAGCTCATTTGCGACCTTCGCCACGTTAAAAATGGCAGTAGCCTTGCTGCAAAGCTACTTGCAGACTTCGGCCTCAGCGATGCCGCTGATCGCCGTGCTGCAACGTTCTCGGGCGGCATGCGCCGTCGACTCGATATCGCAATGAGCCTTGTAGGTTCTCCAAAGATCATCTTTCTAGATGAGCCAACAACCGGACTTGATCCAGAAGCACGTAACGAAATGTGGCGTACGATTCGCAAGCTCGCCAATGGAGGCACAACGATTCTTCTGACTACTCAGTATCTTGATGAAGCTGATGAATTGGCAGATCGTATCGCTGTGCTTGATGGCGGCAAGATTGTCGCAAATGGTACGGCCGCCGAGCTCAAGAGGCTTGTGCCAGCAGGTATCGTTGAGATGACATTCACCGATGAATCTGCAGCACAAAAGGCAGCCAGTGCACTCGCAGAATTTGCACCGAAACAAGACGGCGTAGCGCTCACCGTTACTAGTGATGGTAGCGTAAAAGGTCTCGCAAGTCTCTTCCACAAAATGGAAGCGGCAAATTGTGAGCCAACAGAATTTTCCCAAAAGCAACCAACGCTCGATGATGTATTTTTCAAGCTAACAGGCAAACAAAAAGCTGCATCGAGCGATAAGAAAGTGGGGAAATAAGATGCTTCGCGATACATGGACAATGGCACAGCGCAGCCTGAAACACATTCTGCGTAGCCCGGATACAATCATTACGGTTGTAATAATGCCAATTGCAATGCTCCTTCTATTTGTGTACGTATTTGGCGGTGCGATAGGGCATGGCACGGGTGGTAGCTATATCAACTTCATTACACCAGGCATCATCGTAATGACGGTGGTCAGCGGCATTGCTTACGCGGCATTTCGTTTGAACATGGACATCCAGCGGGGAATTATTAACCGCTTCCGTACAATGCCAGTGGCGCCAAGTTCAATTCTTGGTGGACAGGCGGCGAGTTCAACGCTCTCAAATCTCGTCTCATCATTGCTTGTTCTCGCAGTTGCATTTGCTGCAGGATTCCGTACGAGTACTGGACTAGGGGAATGGCTAATGTTTGCAGCATTACTCGTATTGTTTACATTAGCACTCACATGGATGGCCGTATTCTTTGGTCTCCTCGCGAAAACCGCAGAAGGCTCAGGTTCATTCAGTTATCTGCTAATGCTCCTCATCTTCATCAGTCCATCATTCGTCCCAACGGCGAGCATGACGCCATTCTTGCGTGGATTTGCAGAGCACCAGCCGCTCACGCCAATCATCGAAACGATGCGTTCGTTGCTTACAAGTGGTACGGCCGGAAGCAGCGCTGCACTTGCATTTGTATGGTGTATAGGCATCCTTGCTGCTGCCTATAGTGCATCAGTAATAGTCTATAAGCGACGAAGTGTATAATACTTTAGCTAACATTAAAAGAAGCGCCAAATACAAGCGCTTCTTTTATAGTGAAGGTACTACACTTCTTCGTGTGGACGAGTGATTGTTGCAAGTTTTGCAATGCCCCAGCCAACGATGTAGTAGATAATAATTGCTACAACAGTACTGACCTCGAGATACGATTTTCCGTAGCTTGGTTCGTAACTGAAAATTCCAAAGAAAGGTGCAGCAAACATGCCGCTAAGGCCGTATATAAAGCTCACGAACCCGGTGCCATCATTTGCTCCTAAAAGCTGTAGAACGAGGCGCATAAGTAGGAGAACAATGATTGCCCCTGTAAGGTACCACACTACTCTTTGGAAGATAACAACGCCGGATGTCGGTGTTTGTTGGGTGACGGTTCTTCGGTGAACATCCGTTCCGCCAGCATTAGTGTCTGTTTCTCTGACCTCTGTTGTCTGCTTCTCTTCTTGCATAGAAACCTCCTTAGATAGTACTCGTATTATACTCCTTAAAAATAGGCTAAACCGAAGAGCTCACAGCTGATGACTGTAGATTTAACAATTTTTGGGTTATTTTTCCGTTTATACTTGAAAAACTCATCGTTTTACCCTATAATTTCAGGTTGTACGCGGGTATAGCTCAGTTGTTAGAGCGCATCCTTGCCAAGGATGAGGCCAGGAGTTAGAGTCTCCTTACCCGCACCAATGAAATCATCAAAAGAGCTCATCGAGCTCTTTTTCGTTATCCTGAAATTTTCTAGCTAAGCAAACGGTAAAACATCCCTAAAGTTAAACTAGTGTTAAATACTTTATTATCAAGGACGGCAAGCTGATCTACAGATGCCGTCCCGGTCAGTCCACTCCGGACATCGACCTCGGCGGGTGACCACAAGACCTGGACCATGTCTCAAAACTGGTCTGCACGTCTCTTTAAAGATATAATATACTCACTATGCTCGACTCAGCGCTCAATATTCTCAAACACTTCGTTCCAGAATCCATTCTTCGGTTCAACTTCGAGCACTTTGAAATCATTCGTATGGATGTTGAAGAAGTCTTCTATCTTATCGCAATTCATGGAAATTGGTTCCTAGTTTTCGAGACAGACTACATTATGAGCATTTCCCGCACGTACGATGAAGCTCACGAAGTCTTCGGCGAGGACTTTACTATTGAAGGCTGGATTGAGTTAGATAAGCCAGAGTCTTTGATTAATCCGAAAGCATCAAAGCTAAGCGAAAGCGAACTTACTCAGGCAATAACATTCGATAATACTGAGAATCACCTCCGATATGCAGTAATCAGGTTAACCGCACACGAACGTGAAGGTATTAAAGGCTAAAAAATAACTATGAATTTCATTTGTCCATACTGTAACCAGCCAACTACTATTACAAGGCCAAATAAGGATGAGGGCTGGGATAAGCTAGATATAGCAGCATAGCTATAAGCATCGACTAGGGGCAAAGCATCTAGCAATTGCAAAGAGAACCTACCGTTTAAATGAGTAAAAGCTACTGCTCTTTGCTATACTGACAGTATGCAACCTGCTTCAGTTATTATTGATAGGATTGTGTATTTGGCGTCGTTAGCCTCTCGACCATCTGAGGTTGACATGCTTTTAGATACCTTTCGAGGGATAACTGCCCGCGTGGATCCGCATAAGCCGCTGAGGACCCAAGATGCAGCAATATTACATTCTGTCGAAGAGGGACTTAAGGCATATCTGACCACCAAGGAGAAACTGCGTAATTTTACCGTTGAATCTTTGAACCTGCAGCTAGAGCAGCACTTTGAACCGACAGGTGTCAGCGGCAAACGGCGACTTTACAGTGTGATTGGCATAGCCGTTGGATTGGCTATAGTTTTTGGGGCCGGGCTGCCGGTCACTACCATTGAACAGCGGGTCTTAATAGGAGGGTCAGTGCTCTTTGCATTGTTACATCTAGGCGGCGCATGGTTTTTTCTTACCGCATTTGATTCGTTTCGATCCTCTCTGCGCCAAGCATTCCTATTAATTGCAAGCGGCGTCACTCTTTTAGGGCTTAGTCTCTTAGAGCAGCCTATCCTAGAGATTTTTAACCTACGAGATCAAGAAGCAGTTAACGTACTGTTTTCATTGCCCGTTCTTATTGCAGCCTCATTATTCCATTTGGGCGATATGAAATATACTCGATTAGTGGGCGTTAAGGGGATCTGGTCGACTAATCTACCCTTTGTCATCATGATACTTCCACTTATAGTCGTCACGTGGTTTTTACCGGATATGCTACATCAAAGGATTGATGTAATTGCTCGTTTGACGACGGTAATGTCGGCCTGGATTATGGTTACGCCTATTTCGTCGTTGATAGCCTTGCCCAAGGCTTCCAAGCTCGTTCCCGAGTTGTATAAACCGCCCATCGATGCTCTCTATCAAGCTATCTGGTCTATAGTTGTCGTAACAGCCTATCTCTACATCCTGCGGGTCATTGCGGGTTCGTATATGAAAGGCGTGGTCGCCTATGTGCTTTTTGCACTTGTAACGGCCATGGGTGCTATGCTGCTGCGCGCCGGTTATACCTTTAATAAGATAAGTCGTTATTAATTGCTACTTTAATTTAAAGACCGAAATCGAGGTAAATTTCTTTGCAACGACCTGATGCTATTGAAGCAAAGATTGCAGCTATGACGCTGATTAAAATTGAAGCGCCAACTGAAGAAAGCGTAAAGAAATTGCCTGAGCGAGAGTCATTAGAAACGAAACGACAGAATATTGTGTCATTTCATTCATTTGTGTATAATCAAAATATGGACAGAGACAAGATACTGATTATGGCCGACCACACAGGAAGATTTTATGCGGAACGTTATGGACTTCCGCCTGTGGCAGGAAGACTTATTGGATATCTGTATGTTTGTCAGCCAGCAGAGCAGTCAATCAACGAAATTGCTAAGACACTACTGACAAGTCGAAGTGCGATTAACGGAGCGGTAAAGACGCTAGAGGCACAGAGATTGGTGAGGCGCTCACGTCCAGCGGGCACACGTGCTGACCTGATTAGTTTAACTCCACATAGTCGAGAGAACATGGGGTTTGACCCGACTGAATATCAACAAATGGCAAATTTGGCGCGAGAGGGACTGGCGCTTATAGGAAATATCTCGTCTGAGCGACGTGATTCTCTTGAAGCAGTTGTCTCTCTGAATGAATTTATGGTAGAAAGGTTACCGCAATTGTATGAAGAGTGGGTAGTACATTACAAAGAAGAACAATCAACTAAAAAATAGGGAGAGTATAATGAGCGATTTTCTAGATAAAATTCTTGGCGATTTAGAGGGTAAGAAAGAATGGAAAGCTACGGAAGCTCGAGCAAAGCAGCTGCCAGAGGAATACAGAGCGGTATATGATGAAGTTAAGCACTATGTTTGGCATGGAGGTACTGGCTCAATTGATCCAAGTGGCCTATTTAAACAACTAGTCGAACTGTTTGAAGATGGCGCATCAGCGGGTAAACATGTTACCGAAATTACCGGCAGTGATGTGGCAGCATTTGTTGACGGGCTCATACATGACAAGAGGACATATATAGATGATCTCCGTGAGAAACTGAATAGTTCTGTTGCGAAGAAACTGGGGAAGTAAGAAAAGTATGAAACCAGCAATAACAGTTAGTGGGCTGAAAAAAGCCTACGGTAAGAACGCCGTGCTGAAGGGTGTTGACTTCCAAGTTGAAAGTGGCACAATCTTTGCGCTACTCGGTAGTAACGGCGCAGGTAAAACAACAACCATTAATATCTTGACAACGCTTATTGAAGCGGATGCAGGAAGTGCTACAGTAGCTGGCTTCGACGTAAGCAAGTCTTCAGACAAAGTGCGTCAACACATCAGTCTAACGGGCCAGTTCGCAGCCGTTGATGATATGCTTTCGGCCCGTGAGAATCTCGAGCTAATTGGCGACTTACGACACGTAAAAAATCCAGCACAAACAGCTAAAGAATTACTTAGCAAGTTCGATCTTACAGATGCCGCTGATCGCCTTGCGTCTACGTTCTCAGGTGGTATGCGTCGTCGGCTCGACATTGCGATGAGCCTTATTGGTGGCCCGCAGGTTATATTTCTTGACGAGCCAACGACTGGACTCGACCCAGAAGCTCGTAAAAGCATGTGGCAAACGATTAAGATGCTCGCCCAAGGGGGTACAACGATCTTCCTAACGACACAATATCTTGATGAAGCTGATGAGCTAGCGGATATTATTGCTCTGCTGCACGAAGGTAAAATCGTAGCCCAGGGCACGGCGACAGAGCTGAAGAAGCTCGTGCCCGGAGGTGTTATTAAGTTTACCTTTAGCAGTGTGGCTCAGCTTGAGAATGCGGCGATCATCTTACAAAAAGATTTTGTCGTGACAAAAGCAGATAATACAACGCTCACGGTAGGGGCTGACGGAAACGTTAAACAGATTACTGAGTTGTTCATTCGTCTTCGCGATTCAAAGCTTGAGCCTGCGAGCTTCTCGCAGCAAGTACCAACGCTCGACGATGTATTCTTTAAACTGACTGGCAAAAAAGAGGAGAAGAAATAGCCATGCATACAATTAAAGATACATGGACAATGACGAGGAGAAGCCTAAAGCATATTCTGCGTAGTCCAGACACTATTATCACAGTGATCATCACGCCAATCGCATTGCTGTTGATGTTTGTATATGTCCTGGGTGGAGCACTGGAATCGCAAGCTGGATCGGGGAAATATGTAGATTTCATTACGCCAGGGATTATCATCTTCTCTATCGTAAGTGGAATTGCGTACGCGGCATTTCGCATCAATACAGATATTCAGAAAGGGATCATTAACCGCTTCCGCACTATGCCAGTGGCGCCCTCTTCTATCTTGAGCGGTCAAGCAACATCGTCTACTTTGTCCAATCTATTTTCGTCTGTGCTGGTCTTGGCTGCAGCATTTGCTGCTGGTTTTCGTACGAGTGCCGGGCTTGAAGAGTGGCTACTGTTCGCTGCATTGCTAGTACTCTTTACGCTTGCAACAACATGGATGGCGGTGTTCTTTGGCCTACAAGCGAAGTCTCCTGAAGGCGCTGGTTCGTTTAGCTACATACTCATGTTACTTATTTTCTTGAGCCCATCGTTTGTACCGACTTCTTCAATGACGCCAGTGCTTCGCGGGTTTGCTGACAATCAACCGTTCACGCCTATCATTGAAACAATGCGCTCTTTGTTAACAAATGGAACTGCTGGCAATAAAGTGGGGCTTGCATTTGCTTGGTGTGCTGCCATCCTTGTTGTTATGTACGCGCTCTCTATTTGGCAATATAAAAGGAAGTAAGTAAGAGTCGGTTATCATGTGCTGGGTGATTTATCATCCAGCACATGGAGTCAAGGCTTCATGAAGTGCGGAATACTTAATGTATGATTCGCTCCTTATTCTCAGCATAAACTGATATCTACGCTAATTTTCTTGCCAGGATTTCCAAGCAACATATGATTGCTTGAATTGGGACTTTTTGGCAGCGCGTTGCTCGGGTGGATAGTTTTCAAATACACCCTCGTCGCTTGCAACAATATCGAACATCCGCGAGATCTGTTCGTATTGATTTATCAGGTATTGTCTAACTGGAGGCAAGGCACCGGAATATGCGATAAGTGGCCCTGGTTGTTGGGAAAGGACATCGGCGACGAGCCAGCGCAATCCTTCTTCGCAGTCGGATGCATCGCCGCGAACGATATGGCTGCCCGCGCGTAGGGCGGTGCGCAGATACCCTACACGCTCAATCGCATTAAATACTCGACCCAATTTCTCCTCCCCGGTATGGTCAAACACTACTTCAGTTCTTGCCTTGTTAATTAATGTCGTATCTCCATTATAGAAACTGGCGAGGTGGGTCTCGAACGCGGCTTGCTCTTCGAGCTCATCGTTAGCGGTCTTATCACCAAATGAAATGTCACCAACAATTGATTCTGCCCAATCGTGAATAAGCGCGGCCACCTGCAGTAATTGCTCATCTTCGCTCGTAAGATAGCCTGGTTGAAGTATTTGTAATACCCTGATGAAATCTTGGGCTAAGCCGTAGGTGAGTGCTAAGTGGGTAAGGTTATTTACGTCAGCACCTAACAAGTCGACCCAACGTTCGTTTGATACGTTAGTTGGTTTGTAGCGCTCATAGCGGACGCGGCCAGCAAGCGTTTTACCAAAATCAGTTTTCTCAAATTCTTTATGAATCTCTATTAAGCGAGGGCGAGGCGTATGTTCCATGCAGTATCCTTATTGAGTTGTGTCCACTAGCATCTCAAAGACTGACACACGTATCCAGGGTATTTTATACCCCTAGAAAAAGTGCAGTAAGTGAGGTACATTGAGTGTAGTGAAGAGGCCCGAACTACATCGAGTTGAAATTTTAGTTTTGCGTACGTTGCGCCGTAGTATTTCTGCACGGTTCAATGAACTTATGAAACCCACAGGGCTAAAAAGTGACGCATTTAAGTTTTATGTCCGAAGATTAAAAGAACTTGGGTATGTGAACAAGGACGAAGATGGGAATTATTCACTTACAGCAATTGGTAAGGAGTTTGCTAATAATCTTGATAAAGATACGGCCATGGTCCAAAAGCAACCCAAACTCTCAGTCCTTATTGTCATCCCTAAGCCTAATGACAAAACTCGTTTCCTTTTTCAGCGCCGTTTACGCCAACCCTACTACGATTTCTACGGTGAACTTAGTGGACCCGTGAAGTGGGGCGAAGAGATTGAAGTAACGGCAGCTAGGGAACTGATAAAACAAACAGGCCTCACTGGTGATTGCAAGGTAGTAGGCTTCTATCGTCAGAAAGATATCGACCATACGACCGAATCACTTCTTGAGGACAAATTATTCGCAGTTGTAGAAGCGACTGTCAAAGATGAAATTCTTGAGAATTCATGGAGCGGCGGCCATAACGAATGGATGACGCTTGAGGAATATCGACAAAAAGGCAGACGCTTCCCAGCCACAGAGAGAATTTTAGCAATGAGAGCGACTAATCAGACGTACGCTTCAGAGGTAACAAGCTATGTACACGATGAATACTAAGGTATAAACGGTAATTCCTTTAATGTCATAGTGCCTCTTGGTAACCTCACTCAACTTTGAGAATGTACCTTCTCTATTAATGGCTCATAATCATCAAAGTATGTTCTCAGTATTGAGCTCGTTTTTAGTCTCAGCATCGAGGCCTTTCGGCAGATAAAGCCGTGAAAGACTAGCGTATGATTTGTACATTTTTCTTATCTCGCTTTCGGTAGGTCGCTACACGTTCTCTCGTTGCACAGCGAGGTGAACAGTAGGTGCGTCCACCACCTTTACCAGAGTCAATAAAAGGCCGACCGCATACAAGGGAAGCGCACAGCCCACCGGGATTATACTGTTTCTCTGCAAGAAGCGCAGCTAAACCCAAGGCTGAAGATGCTGCAAACCATTCTGCCCAAGATGCATGATCATTGCTATCAACGTGGAGGTGCCAGGGCGTATCACCATGCGAGGTAAGCCGGGGAGCATTGGCATACTCGCTAAGCAGGGCATTCAATAGTTTAGCTGCTTCATCTATACCTTGAGTCGCAAAGATAGTATGAAGCTTGTTAGCTACAACCTTAAGTTCATTAAGATCGATTAAGGTAACATCGCTCTTTTCGCCGTAGTTGCCCAAGGTCTCCGTAAGCTGATGGACTTGCGTTCGGAACTCTTGCAATCATTTTTATGCTCTTTAAGTGGCGCGGCAACCGATCGATGACGCTTAGCCTTCATGCCGCCTCAGATCCAAAGGCACTCCTCTTGTTCGGAACGACGTCTACAATAACGGCGCTCTTCATTTACCCATTCTTTTGGGGGTGGTTTATGCCGACACTTCATTTACCTGCGCTTTTTGCCTGGTGTATTAGTATTGCTGGAGTATGCCAATTGTTAATTGGATGGATTCCCGATAAGCCAGGCAGTCTTGGTCATGCTCACAATATTCTTGCATTTGTCGCAGGGTCAATGATTATTCCTATTACTATAATGGGTGGACTATCTCCCGTCGTATCATCTGTTCTAAAATATGCATCGTTTGCCTATCTTGCTTTCTCATGTACCTTTATCATTCTTTACTTTACTGTTCGTAGCATTCGTAAACACAGTCTTATCTACCAGATGATTTTCTACTGGGGATTTTTTGCCATTATCTTATCCGCAGCCTATTTACGATAGGCCTTGTCTGGACTTGCCAAAGATTTAATTTGAGTAAAGTTGATTTTCATACAGCTATTGATATATTTAGATAAATATGTTAATATATAATTAAGGTAGCGATGGAGCTATCAATCCACCCTCCAACGAAGGAGCTGTACCTCAGTCATGAACCGACTGATCGTAGTGCGCACGCTGTTGCGAGAGACCCCTCTCGCCCTCAACCAGGCGACGGTCATCGCCTTCGACGAAGCCACCATGGGTCATGTTCACCTGGTGGTTGAGGTCCGGGAGACGGACGGTCGTATTGACGACTGCGCCATCCTCGGGTACGCGAACGAGTTCGGTGACTTCACTCAGATCGCATCGATCGATGACATCGCCGCCATCTTCGGGCTCGAAGGCGCAGAAATCGTGCGGGAGCTTCGCGATGCCATCCGCAGCCTCGTGGAGATGCCGAGCTAGACTCGCGCTCAAGCACCATCCAAGCCATCACCCCGCATCGCAGGCGAAGAGCACCCCGTGTCCGCTCTGCGGTCGGGGTGCTTTTCTCTCTATTACCTATTGTTACTCAAGATTACATTTAAAGGCACTCACGAGCTCCTTCTGCTATAGTTGAGCTATGAGCGCAAATGAAATGATCGATATATTGAATGACAAAGGTGAGGTCATCGATACTATTCCCCGACTGCTTGCTGAACAAAGCAATCATCTTACACAAAATGCGTTAGTATTCGTCTTCAACTCGTCAGGTGAGATTTGGGTGCAGCTTCGACCTCAAAATAAAAAGCACTATCCGGGAAGATGGGATATTTCTACTTGTGGCGGCATCGTTAGTGGGGAATCTCATCAGGAGGCCGCCCGGCGAGAAACATTTGAAGAAATGGGTATTGCGGTCGATCTACGGCATGTAGAGAGCTTCTTGAATGTATTCCCTGGGGATAATGGCGAGATTCGCAGAAGACTATCTCATATGTATGTCGGTATAAGTGATGAGAAGCCCCAAGTAAATGCTGATGTCGATGAATTCAAGATCTGGCAGCCTAAAAATCTGCGAGTTGATGTGGTGAAGCACCCCGAAGTCTACGTTCCATCCTTTCTTATCGAGCTCGATAAGGCGCTTAAGGGTTATGAAAATCTAAAGAGCTCCGCTTAACGAGTCGCGCCTCTCGTTATTGGTACGCCCCCAGGCACCCGCACCTAAAGAAATACCAGGTAATATAAAAGGTATGTTGAAAATCTATCTCGCACGACATGGCCAAAATGAAGATAACGCAAATGGGATACTAAACGGCCATCGTGATCTTCCTCTGACAGATATAGGTCTTACTCAGGCTGCGGAAATCGCTAATGAAATTAAAGACGCAAATATGAGCTTTAACGCGGTGCTTAGTTCGCCGCTCTGTAGGGCATTCCAGACTGCTGAAATTATTTCTGAAATAAATAACCTCCCAATGCCTCAGGTTGTTGATGATCTCATCGAACGGGATTTTGGAATAATGACGGGAATCAAACAATCGCGCATTGAAGAGTTCTGCGCCCCAGATATTCTCAAGACAGAACTGATTACCTATTTTCTTGCCCCTAAAGGAGCCGAATCATTCCCTGACTTACTTGCCCGTGCAGATAAGCTGCTTAGTCGCTTAACTGAAGAATACAAGGACGGCTCAATATTACCTGTTACCCACGGTGATTTCGGCAAGATGATATATGCGAGTTACTACAACCTTGAATGGGAAAACGTACTAAAGCTCTTCCATTTTGGGAATTCAGAGCTCTTGCTTCTAGCTCCAGATTCTCGCCCAGAAGACGCGCATGTATTTACCATACAGCAGCATAATTTGTAAACATAGGCATCCCTTGGCAGATAATCAATTCCTACCTATCGTTGGAAAACAGAAGTCAGCTTTCTTCCTGCTATCGTAAGAATAGATAATTCAGGACGCATGCTATTGATTCTAGGTATTCTTACGCGCGTAACTGCTGCCATTATGGCTGTTGGAATCGCGATGGCGATACTCTGCGTACCACTTCTGCGTCGCCCGAGGGGTGCCTTAAAATTGAAATCGCGCCCCCACTAGTCCTTATCAGTCTACTTGATTAGACGGGGTGCAACTAGTAGCTGCAGCTTAATCTAAAGCAGCTCCCTAATGTGTTGGATTAAATCCTTCCCGACTTGGTCGGATAATAACATTGCAAATTTCTCTGGATTGGTGCTAAACTGCGCTTCTAGATCTTCGAGAGAGAGCACAACAAACCCCGCGCCATCCTCTTCTTCAATTTTGAGATCTGTTAGGTTGCCGTCAAATTTGTATGCAAAAAGTCCACGCATCGCATTGCTAATGTACCTTCCCTGGGTATAATCGGCTCGAATGACGCCGAGATCGACTAGGTCATGCTCATTGACAGTAATACCCGTCTCTTCGAAAGTCTCCCGCACAGCAGCCTCAATATAACTTTGGCCACTGCTCACATGTCCACTGGCAGCCGTGGTTAGCCTACCCGGATCATTCTTTTTGGTTAAGCTGCGTTTTTGAAAAATGATATTGCCGTCTGCGGTATAAAAACATACGTAAATAAGTCGACATAGTAGCCCCGCCCGGTGAACCTCCTCCCGATCAGCGGTGCCAATAACCTCATCCTCCTCATTAACAACGTCAAGTATTTCGCTCATAAGTTTAGTATATCAGAGCTTTATGACGAGCTCATTTTAGCCTACCCACCTCTTTGCTTATCTGAGGGAATCATCCGAACCTTAATCAAGAATGCTATGACAACCATAATTACGACAACTACACTTATGCCAATAGCAAAGGTCAAAGAAGGGCGGTCTGCAGTAGGATTAGGAAGGACCCGTTCAAGATATCTCAGAGTGAAGGGTTGGAACGTGCCACTTTCAGTTGGGGAGCCCTGAAACGTCACTTCAAAAATGCCGGCTTCTGGGAAAGTGATCGGACCACCAATCATGTCGTTATGGTTTAATTGCATAGGTTTGACACTGATTATTTTGGCACCTTTTTTAATGGTGACAGTACAGTCACACTCACCCATCGAAAAACGTTTTGTTGAGTCACTTAAAAATAAAATATATTCTGACGGTTTATCGCTTATAGGGTCATCGTCTGGCTCAAAATGGAGTACAGCAGAGATTGCCCCGTCCGTCTTGAGCGTATGAGCACTAGCAGGGGATGTAATTAACGTTGATGCGCTGCAAATCGTAAGAAAAGCACAAAGTGCAAGTCGCCAGGAAGGACGACGGAAGAGAAGTAGGAATATAGCATCCATCTTATGATGATAGCAATGTTTTTAAACCTAGACTATAACGGTACTGCTTTGTAGTGCACTTTCATCCCATTCGCTCGACTTTTTGTAGCCGCATGCTGAGCCCAATGCCGCCGAAATCTTCACAGACGAACACTGGTTCTGATGGGGTGCTAAGGGAAGCCTCATAGTGGTAATTGAGCTCATTAAAACCCACAAGCTCATTGGCGAATATAACACGGTTCTGTATAAGCCATCGCGCGAATGCTCCGCGTGCAATTTTTGTGTGAACGATTACTTGCCTGAGTTCGCCAGTTGTAGGATTCTTAGTTAAAAATCGAGGGGCAACTACGCGAGTAGTATCAATGTATGGTAGTACAGTCTTAGTATATTCTACCGCCGATAGATTAATAACCAATCCTTCGACGGGTAATGTCTCGGCGATGCTTCTGCCCCAATAGACATAGAGGTTTTTATAGCGGCTACCAGGTAATCTATAGCCCATCTCGAGCCGATAAGGCCGAACTCCATCATAAGGCCGAAGTATGCCGTAAAGGCCAGATAGTATACGGAGCGTTTCCTGTGCGTAATCACGTTGTTGCTGAGACAATGTGTCAGCTCGCAGGCCACTGTATATATCACCAACAAAGCTATCTATGGCCAATGATTGTTGGCTCGATTCAACGCCCCACTCAGCCCACACGTCGTGTACTCTATGTGAGAGTACTTCAGAAACACCCATTGTTGTCTGGATCTGTATGGGCTGTAGAGTTTGAACATAACGAGCAAGCGGCCTGGCTCTGTCTATAAGGAGCGGTTCAGTCACTGGCGCTGCCGGTGTAACAAAGCGCATTGTCTTTGATGAATGAATAAGGATCGTAATACTCATGGGGTTGTTCCGAAACGCTTTACTGCCCGTGCTCGAGCCTTTGCTGCTTCAATCTCTCTGTTATGCGGTTCAGCCTGAGTGGTGAGGGAGCTAAGCAATTCCTGCGCGGTAATAGCAATGGCGTCGATCGCTTGATTAAATACAGCCTCATTGGCTTTTGATGGCTCATGAAATCCAGAAAGTTTACGCACAAACTGCAATGACGCGGCTCTGATTTCTTCTTCGCTTGCAGGTGGATCAAAATTGAAAAGTACTTTAATACTGCGGCACATAGAAACTCCTAACTGTTCATATTAATATTATATCTACTCTCCTTACAAAAACGAGCGCCAGAGAGACGCTCGTTTTTAATGCTACAAAATGAGGGGACCAAAAGCTAGCTATGGAACCACGACAATATGGCTTGAATGCTTACCGCAATACCAAGGCTGAGCCCTACACCTAAATCACCCATGTTCATACTTATCTCCTTCCGCGCTACTTTGATAGTGCAATGCATTGCCTAGTCAGTATGCGGTCTTCAATCGCATTATTCTGTGGTATATTTCACAGATAAAAAATAATGGTTATGGTAAATTACGCAGTAAACAGAGGTCAATATTGAGCAGTAAAATTACAAAATTAAAAAGAATAAAAGGGCATATAGTGAAAAACTACGAAAAATAGATCTCATCCTCATCACCCCCCCAATTTAAAATGAAATTGTTTGCTATGATGAAGCATATGACAGGCAAAGAAATTATCACAAAAGTGAAAGCACTTAATCTTCCAAACCACTCATATGTAGTATTCGGGAGCGGTCCACTTGCTGCCACGGGTATACGCGAGGCCGGCGACATCGATATGTATGTCACGCAAGATGTCCTTGACTCGTTTATAAAATCTGGCTGGAAACAGGTTCATAAAGGTCCCGACGATGAGCCCTATACCTACGAAGATTATGAGGCACATGCAAATTGGAGCTTTAGTCCGTACGCACCCACACTTCAGCATCTGTTAAAAACGGCTATAATCATAGATGGTGTATCTTTCGCTTCACTCGAGGAAGTTCGACGATGGAAGCTTGAATCGGGTGGTGAAAAGCATCTTGCCGATGTTGCTCGCATCGATGCCTATCGTGCAAAGGACAACTAGACTATGCAGGTTATTAAAAAATCCGAAGCAGAAAGTTTCACTAATGGCCCAACATGCACAGGGTATGTATTTCCGTTCGGCGACCCAGATATTGATATCGCCGTCGTCACAGTGAATGGCAGATATCCAGAGAAAAACCGTGCGCTAAATGAAATTTCTAAAGAGATTGCCTACGTACTGAGCGGTACAGGCGAAATTATAGTTGGGGGAGAGTCGCCGTGCCAAGTGCAGGCCGGAGACTCGGTCATAATCCAACCAGGCGAGAAATATTATTGGGTTGGCGAAAACCTCGAGATACTAATGCCGTGTAGCCCGGCGTTCAATCCTGACCAACATAAGAACGTTACGTAGACGTTTCTATTTGCCTTTTACTGTAGCGGCGTGGCGGAAACCAAGCAGTGCAAGAACAACCAAAGCGACACCTGCTACAAACGCAACAAGTGAGGCGACCCGTGCGACGACCGCCATTGTATCAAATGCATAAGCATTCAGTAGTAGGCCTCGCAAAGTTTCGCCTCGGAATACAGTCTGTACTTGGCCTGCGAGTTTCACGTCTGATGGATTTGCTTGTGACATGGCGCTTAGTTCTGAATACGTTTTGCCGCTACCAATCTTCCTCAGGTGCGCCGCAATATAGTTGTCGGCAAATACTTTTGCCTGCGCACCAGTCAACACTTGTTGGCCGGCGTATTTGCTTACCGCATCTTTGTCGCCGCCGCTAAGGGCGTTAAGAGATGCGCTGTCGTCTGCGGGGAACATAATTTTCTCTGATGCAAGTTGATCATGCACTTGAGTGTGAACAAAATTATAGGCAAACAGTAAACCGCCGGCTGCCATAAATAACACGACCGCAATCACGAGTCCTGTTGAAGATATAATTTTGTCGAGAGTATTACGTTTCATGGCCCATCCTTCCAGTGAATTGTCTTGATACCCCCAGTATACTCCAATAGTAAAAAGAGATGACATTAACATTGCTATTGTTTGATAGCCTGCTTGCGGGCGTGCTACACTAGGCATAAGTAGGGCAGCGGCTTTACAACAAGCGTTCGCGGCAACGGGTTATCATCGTAATTCGTCTGCCGTTTTTGTTTTACAAGAGGCGCAAGAAAGGAATGTGTGGCACAACACGATCATCTGAGAGAGTTACCGATTACAGAACGCTACCCTGATGAGGTTTGGCGAGCGGCGAATTATGCCGCCACGGCCCACGAGGCACAAAGACGCAAATTAAGCGGCAATCCCTTTATTGAGCACCCATTTGAGGTGCTCGAATTCGTTAGAAGGGTGACAAATGATATCCCGACATTGCAGGCGGCAATATTGCATGACACGGTCGAAGATACGATAGTAACATTTGAAGATCTACGGAGAGATTTTGGCGACCTGACTACGAGAATCGTGTGGGGCGTGACAAAAGACAACACTATTACGGGTAAGCCCGAACGGAAACTGGCCTATCTACATAGGTTAAGATTCGAGGCCTCTGATGCTTCGGTAATTGTCGCTTTGGCGGATAAGTTGCATAATTTAACAGATCTGATTGAGAACTATGCACAGATGGGCGACGAAATGTGGGGTCATTTCTCTGCATCGCCTGAGGGGCAGATTGACTGGTTCCGCGCCGCGCTTGAAATTGGTAGAAAGCGAGTCCCTGATTGCCCTTTGGTTGCTGAACTTGAAGCAAAAATTGAATCTTTCAGGCGTATAGTTCTTGGTGTAGCCGCCTGTCAAAATACAGTTGTGTAGATTAGTTTTCGCATGCTACATCTGGTAGTATAGAGATATGTTTAAGCGGTTTGTCCTTAAGAAACTCCAGAAATACACGCGCCAATATTTTGCTGCGCACCCAGAGGTGAAATTAATTGCCGTTGTAGGGAGTGTGGGTAAAACAAGCACAAAACGTGCACTCGCCGATTTACTCGTGCAACGCTATCGTGTACGTATGCAAGAGGGTAATCATAACTCGGAGGTATCGGTTCCAATGGCTATTCTAGGACTCGAGATACCACCAAAACTCCACAGCATTCAACAGTGGTTTACAGTATTTCGTGCTGCACGTAGACGCATTAAGTTGCCGGCTGATGTCGATGTGATTATTCAAGAGCTTGGTACAGACCATCCGGGCGATATTGCCGCATTTGGCGCATATCTAGTGCCCGATATCTCGCTCGTGACAGCCGTAACGCCTGAGCACATGGAGTTCTTTAATTCCATCGAAGCGGTCGCCGAAGAAGAAATGTCGATCGCACAGTTCTCGCGTACGGTGCTTATTAACCGTGATGATGTCGAGGGTCGATTCGCTGCCTACGAAATCAATCCAAACTTTAGTACGTACGGCACTACCGGTGCTGCAGAATACCGATTTGAACAACAGGCATTTACCATTGAGCAAGGGTATGTGGGCAATATCATTGCAGCTAGCGCAGCTCCATTCCCCGCGACGATCAAGGTTGTTGGCGAGCACAGTCTGCGCCCAGTAATGGGTGCAGTTGCTGCGGCATTGCTATTCGGTCTATCGCCAGATGATGTTGCAAACGGGCTTGCACTCATCAAGCCGGTCCCTGGTCGCATGAACCTACTTCGTGGTATCGATGGTACAAAGATCATTGATGATACTTACAATTCGAGTCCGGCCGCAGCGTCTGCAGCAATCCAGACCCTCTATTCATTCGACGATGTCCCCCAGCGTATTTTGGTGCTTGGAGATATGCGTGAGCTCGGCAGCTCAAGCCAGCGAGAGCATGAAAAACTTGGTGCAATATGTGACCCTAATTTACTCGCCTGGATTGTGCTTGTCGGGCCTGATTGCACTAAATACCTCGCACCGATTGCACGCGGGCGTGGTTGCCAGGTGCATATAGCGCCGGATGCAATCCGCGCTGGTGAGTTTGTTCGGTCGGTCGCCATTGAGGGTGCGGCGATCCTTGTAAAGGGATCTCAAAACACCATCTTCCTTGAAGAATGTGTGAAAATATTGTGTGATATGAACGAAGATGTCGAGCTCGTACGTCAATCTGCTAGCTGGATGAAGGTCAAAGATGAGCATTTTTCACGCTACACCGACCCCAAATAATACCTCCGATGGTATACTAGTAGGTAATGAAGCGTTATAATCCTACCGAAATTGAGCCAAAATGGCAAAAAGTCTGGGCCGACGAGCATCGGTACCAAGCTCCTGATGCGAGCGACAAACCAAAGTACTATGTAACAAGCATGTTTCCATACCCGAGTGGCGCTGGTATGCACACAGGGCATTTCTTTGAACACTCGATTGTCGATGCCGAGGCCAGGTTCCGTCGTAGCCTTGGCTTTAACGTTACATATCCAATGGGTTGGGATAGCTTTGGCTTGCCCGCTGAAAATTATGCCATCAAGACGGGCCGTCAGCCAGCCGAGACCACTAAGGAAAATATCGCTAACTTCAAAAATCAGCTTACACGTGTCGGCGCAAGTATCGATTGGTCGCGTGAAATCAACACAGCCAACCCAGAATACTACAAATGGACACAGTGGATTTTTACTCAGCTATTTGAGCGCGGTTTAGCATACCAAAAAGAAGCCAATCAATGGTGGTGCCCTAAAGATAAAACCGTCCTTGCAAATGAACAGGTAATAAATGGCGGCCACTGTTGGCGCTGTGACTCACTTGTCATCAAAAAGCCAATGAAACAATGGTTCTTCAAGATTACCGACTACGCCGATGCATTGCTTGAAGAAATCCCTGCGCTTGATTGGCCGCAGAAAATCAAGACAGCCCAAGAGAACTGGATCGGTCGCAGTGAAGGTGCTGAAATTAATTATGCTATTAATGGCCGTGATGACGAAATCACGGTGTTCTCAACACGCCCAGATACGATTTTTGGCGCAACATTTATTGTTCTTGCGCCCGAGCACCCACTTGCGCGCGAGCTCGTGAGCGACGAAACACGCGAAATGGTAAACGCCTACATTGACGAAGCAATCAAGAGGTCTGAAATTGAGCGTTCAAGCGAGAATAAAGACAAAACAGGCGTATTTACTGGCAGTCACGCAATCAACCCGGCAAATGGCGAAAAAGTCCAGATCTGGATTGCCGATTACGTGCTTGGTGGCTATGGCACTGGCGCTGTAATGGGCGTGCCAGCGCACGACGAGCGCGACTTTGCTTTTGCTGAAGCATTTAAATTGCCAGTCATCGAAGTTGTCGAACGCCCCGATAATAGCTCTGAAGAATGCTATCACGGCGAAGGTACGCTTATTAACAGTGGTTCGTTTACGGGCCAGGCAAGCAGTGATGCTCGCGAGGCAATCGTCGCTTGGCTCGAGCAAGAAGGTCGCGGCCATAGCAAAGTTACCTACAAAATGCGCGACTGGCTCATCAGTCGCCAGCGCTACTGGGGTGCACCGATTCCAATTATTCATTGCCCAGAGCATGGCGCCGTTGCGGTACCTGAAAAAGATCTTCCAGTACTATTGCCCGAAGTAGCTGATTTCGAGCCCCGAGGAGATGACAATAGTGATGGCAAATCAGTGCTAGCGCGACAAGAAGGTTGGGTAAGCACAACATGCCCAGATTGTGGCCGCCCAGCAAAGCGCGAAACTGACACGATGGACGGTTACGCTTGCAGCAGTTGGTACCTACTTCGTTACACTGACCCGCATAATGTCGAGCAAGCCTGGTCACCAGCAAAAGCTGACTACTGGTCACCGATTGATATGTATATCGGTGGTGATCACGCCGTAGCGCACCTATTGTATGTCCGTTTCTGGAATCATGTATTCTTTGATATGGAACTAGTGCCAACGAAAGAGCCAGTCAAAAAACTCGTTTACCACGGACTCATTCAGGCTGAAGATGGTCGCAAGATGAGCAAGTCACTAGGGAATGTTGTAGATCCGCTCGAGGTCATCGACGCTGGCTATGGTGCCGACGCGCTCCGTACCTTCGAGCTTTTCCTTGGTCCTATCAACGAAAACAGCAACTGGAGTAGCAAGGGTATCGCGGGCGTTTACCGCTTTATCAACCGTGTCTGGACGCTTACACAGGAATATGTCGATAGCGACAAACAGGGTGCTGCTGATGAGCGCAAACTTGAAAGTCTTACGCATGCAACAATCAAAAAGGTCACAGATGACATGCATCGCCTCAGCTTTAACACGGCCATTGCAGCACTGATGGAGTATGTTAACGAGCTCTACAAGCTTAAGACTGATGGTTTCACCGAAGAATGGCAAAATGCGCTCAGCACGCTCGTGCAGCTTGTGCAGCCATTCGCGCCGCACGTCACGGCGGAACTATGGCAAGCGCTCGGCCATCATTCGGCTCTCGATACCGCGAAATGGCCAATGTGGGATGATGCTAAGATTGTGATTGATGTCATGACGATTGTCATCCAGGTCAACGGTAAGGTCCGTGCTAAGCTCGAAGTTTCACCAAATGAAACCGAAGATGTAATTCGCGAAAAGGCTCTTGCTGACGAAAACGTCAAAAAACATCTCACGGGCGAGCCTAAAAAGGTAATCTACATCTCTGGTAAACTCATTAGCATTGTCGCTTAGAAAGGGCAAACGCCCCGTTACTTGAACGGGGCGATGTCCCTCTTGCAGGCGAGGCGGGCCACGCCGTAGGCCACTCCGGTTATCACCATCGTCATACCGAAGTAAACGACGGGGGCAAGCGAGAACGCTGGCTGCTGCCCGGAGAAAACCCAGACGCTGACGTACCCGAGGGCGGCCAGACCGATCGTCATGATTGTGCTGAACACAAACTTCGAGCGTGAAACCTCTATGGTGCTGTGATTATGCACGAAGCATACGCCGAAGAGTACGGCAAGGCCGACACCAACCCAGACAAAGGCGGTCATGGGCCACTTCCTCCCTCTGAGGAACAAGACCGAACGAACGTCCGATGACAATACTATAACGTTAATGCATCGATCTGTCAATAAATCATGGATGATGCTGCTTGAACAGAATAGAAAAATACGTTATAATGGCAAACAAGTTTTATATACCTAAAAGAGGAGAACATTTCCAATGGCACAGCCAAAGAAGCAGTCAAGCCCTCGCAAGACCGGTTTGCGCCGCAGCCACCTTGT
>Ga0157369_10000074_pt1 | contig 136668 bp, 127 predicted proteins | sample C25metaG_FD_113461 | JGI IMG/M metagenome (GOLD analysis project Ga0157369, IMG submission 113461) | Corn rhizosphere microbial communities from Kellogg Biological Station, Michigan, USA - C2-5 metaG | ecosystem: Host-associated > Plants > Roots > Rhizosphere > Soil | place: USA: Michigan... | reverse complement strand
GTCGCCGAGGCGATCGTCGTCGGGCTGATCCGCGGGTGAGCAGCGCCACCGCCCGCGCCTGGGGCCTCGCGGGGGCTATCTGCGCGCTCGTCGTCGCCGCCGACCAGGCCGCGAAGGCGGCGGTCGAGGCGCACCTGGTGCCGGGGCAGTACGAAGAGGTGCTGGGCCCGCTCGAACTGACGCTCTCCCACAACCGCGGCGTCGCCTTCGGGCTGGCGGGCGGGGCCGGGGTGAAGCTGGTGCTGACGACCGCCCTGGCGCTGGGGGTGATCTGCTGGCTCTTCTACCGCAACCCGCAGCGACGGGGGATGTGGCTGGCGGTGGGCCTGGTCGCGGGCGGCGCGATCGGCAACCTCGTCGACCGGATCCGGGCCGGCGCCGTCACCGACTTCATCGTCGTCGGCTCCTGGCCGGCGTTCAACCTCGCCGACGTCTCGATCACGCTTGGGGTGCTCCTGCTCGTCTACTTCTACCTCCGCGACGCCGAGCGGGAGGAGACGGCGCAGCCGGAGGGCGGTAGTGGCTGAGCCGGAACTGCGGATCGTCCACCTCGACGAGCAGCTGGCGGTGGTCGACAAGCCGGCCGGCCTCGTCGTCCACCCGGCGCCCTCGCACACCGGCCCGACCCTGGTCGACGAGCTGGCGGAGATCCTCGGCGGGGGAGGGGACCCGGAGCGGCCGGGAATCGTCCACCGCCTCGACAAGGGAACCAGCGGTCTGCTGGTTGTCGCCCGCGACGACGCAACCCACGCGGCGCTGCAGGAGGCGGTGCGGGGGCGCGAGGTCGAGCGGATCTACCTGGCGCTGGCGGGCGGGCGGCTGGCCTCGAGAACCGGCACGATCGACGCCCCGATCGGCCGCGCCGCCCGCCAGCGGCACCGGATGGCGGTCTCCGGCGCCGCCTCGCGGCAGGCGCGAACCCACTTCGAGGTGCGCGAGCTGTTGCCGCGCGAGACCTACCTGGAGGCGCGGCTGGAGACTGGCCGCACCCACCAGATCCGCGCTCACTTCGCCGCGATCGGACACCCGCTGACCGGCGATACGACCTACGGCGGCGCCGAGCGCTACGGCCTGCGTCGCCAGTTCCTCCACGCCCACCGGCTTGCCTTCGCCCACCCGATGACGGGCAAGCGCCTCGGCTTCAGCTCCGAGCTGCCGCCGGACCTCGCCGCCGCCCTCGAGGCTGCCCACGCCAAGTAGGGCCACCGCTCTACAATCGGCGAACTAAATCCCAACCCCCGTCAGGAGCCAGCCGGCCCTGCCTGGCCACCACCAGGTCCCGGCGCGCACAGCGGGGCGCATTGCCCAAAAGACAAAAGGAGAACCACACATGGCTCAAGCAGAACTCAGAGATCTGCTCGAGGCCGGAGTCCACTTCGGCCACCAGACGCGCCGCTGGAACCCGAACATGCGCCGCTTCATCTTCGGCGAGATGGACGGGATCCACATCATCGACCTGCTGCAGACCGAGGCGTTGCTCGAGAACGCCCGCAAATTCGCCGGCGAGCTGGCGACCGGCGGCGGCACCGTCCTCTTCGTCGGCACCAAGAAGCAGGCCGCCGACACGGTCCAGGAATGGGCCGACCGCTGCAAAATGCCCTACGTCAACAAGCGCTGGCTCGGCGGCCTCTTGACCAACTTCAACACGATGTCGGGCCGGATCGCCCGCCTCCACCAGCTCAACGGTTGGAAAGAGGAGGGCAAACTCGACCTCCTGCCGACCAAGGAGCGGATGGGGATGGAGGCCGAACTCGCCAAGCTCGAGTTCAACCTCGGCGGCGTCCGCGATATGGACCGCCTGCCCGACGCTGTCTTCGTCGCCGACCTGAAAACCGAGGAGATCGCGGTCAACGAGGCGGCCCGCCTGCGGATCCCGATCATCGGCCTGGTCGACACCAACTGCGACCCGACCCCGGTCGACTACGTGATCCCCGGCAACGACGACGCGATCCGCTCCTGCGAGCTGGTGATCGGGACGATCGGCGGCGCGATCGAGGAGGGTTCCTCCGCCTGGCGCGTGCAGGAGGAGAAACGGATCGCCGAAGAGATGGAGCGCCGCAAACGCGAGGAGGAAGAGCGCAAAAAACGCGAGGAGGAAGAGAAAGCCCGCGTCGAAGCGCTGGAGGCGAAAAAAGCGGCCGAGGAAGCCGAAAAAGCGGCCCAGGCGACTGCTGCGGCACAGCAGAAAGCCCAGCAGCCGAAACAGCCCCAGGCTCCTGCTCAGCCCGCCGCAGAGCCTGCCGGGGCCCAGGTTCAGGCCACTCCGGCTGGCGCCGCGGTCGAGAGCAAAGCGACCCCGCCCGAGGCCTCGGTCGCCGAGGTGAAAGAGGAGGCTTCCGAGGAGCAGCCGCCGGCGCCGCCGGCTGAGAGCGCGGAGCCCGCTGCTGAGGAGAAAGCTGAGAGTGAGGGAGAGTCGAAATGAGCGTTACTGCTGCTGATGTGAAGGCGCTTCGGGATCGGACCGGGGCGGCGATGATGGATGCGAAATCGGCGCTGGTCGAGGCCGACGGGGACGTCGACCGCGCGGTCGAGCTGCTGCGGGTGAAGGGGCAGGCCTCCGCCGCCAAGCGCGAAGGGCGCGGCACCAACGAGGGCGTCGTCGCCTCCTACATCCACGCCAACGACAAGGTCGGGGCGATGGTCGAAGTCCAGTGCGAGACCGACTTCGTCGCCCGCAACGAGGAGTTCCGGGCCTTCGCCTACCAGGTCGCCCTGCACGCGGCCGCGACCGCGCCGCAGTACGTCTCGACGAATGAAATCGACGAGTCCGAGCGCGAGGCCGAACGAAAAGTCTTCGAGGAGAAGGCGCGCGAAGAAGGCAAGCCCGACAACGTCGTCGAGAAAATCGTCGAGGGTCAGTTGAACAAGTGGGCGAGCGAAGTCGCGCTGCTGGACCAGACCCACGTCAACGCCGAGAAACACGAGGGCAAGACGATCGAGGAGCTGCGCCAGGAGCTGGCGGCGAAAACCGGCGAGAACATCCAGATCGCCCGCTTTTCCTACTTCCGCGTTGGCGAATAAGCTGGCGCCCAGTGACTGACTCTGCCGAGCCGCGCTTCGGGCGCATCCTGCTGAAGCTTTCCGGCGAGGCCCTGATGGGCCGCCAGGACTTCGGCACCGATGCGGCCGAGGTCGACCGGATCGCCAAGCAGGTCGCGGCCGTCCAGGGCCGCGGGGTCGAGATCGCGATCGTCGTCGGCGCCGGCAACATCTACCGCGGTCTCGACGGGGCGGCGAGTGGAATGGACCGTGCCACCGGCGACTACATGGGGATGCTGGCGACGGTGCTGAACGCCCTTACCCTGCAGGACGCGCTCGAGCGCCAGGGCCAGCACACCCGGGTGATGTCGGCGATCGAAGTGCAGGAGGTCGCCGAGCCCTACATCCGCCGCCGGGCGATGCGTCACTTGGAGAAGGACCGCGTCGTCATCTTCGCCGCCGGCACCGGCAACCCGTTCTTCACCACCGACACCGCAGCGGCGCTGCGAGCGCTGGAGATCCACGCCGAGGCGATCCTGATGGCGAAGAACGGGGTGGAGGGGGTCTTCGACTCCGACCCCGCCGTCAACCCGGACGCCGAGTTCATCCCTGCGATCAGCCACCGGGAAGCGATCGAGCGGGGCCTGCGGGTGATGGACTCGACCGCGCTCTCGCTCTGCATGGACAACGACCTGCCCATCTACGTCTTCAACATGGGCGACGAGACCAACATAGATAGGATCGTTTCCGGCGAAAAAGTGGGGACGTTGGTCTCCAGCAACCCCGCTGCTTAGGAGGATCGGGAACCGGTGGAGCTACTCGACGAACTGCTCGCAGACGCGAAAGAACGGATGACCAAATCCGTCGATTCGACGCGTGGTGAGTTCATCACCGTCCGCACCGGTCGCGCTACCCCGCATCTGCTCGACCGGATCACCGTCGACTACTACGGCAACCCGACCCCGCTGAAGCAGCTCGCCAACGTCGCCGCCAGTGACGCCCGGCTGCTGACCGTCACGCCCTTCGACAAGAGCGCGATCGGGGCGATCGAGAAATCGATCCAGGAGTCCGATGTCGGCCTGACGCCGAGTAACGACGGCAACCTGATCCGGCTGCAGATCCCGGAGATGACCGAGGAGCGGCGCCGCGAGATGGTCAAGGTCGTCCACGGGGTCGCTGAGGAGGGGCGGGTCGCGATCCGCAACATCCGCCGCGACATCATGAGCGACCTCCGCGACCTGAAAAAGGAAGGCGAAGCTGGCGAGGACGACGAGCGCCGGGCCGAGGCCGACCTGCAGAAACAGACCGACGCGGCGATTGCCGAGATCGATTCCCTGCTCAAAGGCAAGGAAGAGGAGATCCTCGAAGTCTGAGGATCGCGGCCCTCGCGTGACCGCGGCGAAATACGTAGCGATCATTACCGACGGCAACGGCCGCTGGGCAAAGCAGCGGCAGCTGCCGGTGGTTGAGGGGCACCGGGCCGGCGCCGACACCCTGAAGGCGCGGCTGCGCGACGCCGCCGAGCTGGGGATCGAGGAGCTGACCGTCTACTCGTTCTCGACCGAGAACTGGAGCCGGCCCGAGGAGGAGGTCCGCGGCCTGATGGGGATGATGGGCGAGCGGATCGGTACCGAAACCCCGGAGCTGAAGGACGAAGGCGTGCGGATGCGCTACATCGGCCGCCGCGAAGGCCTCGACCCGGCGCTGGTCGAGCGGATGGAGTGGTCGGAAGCCGAGACCGCGGCGAACGAGCGGATCACCCTCTTCGTCGCCTTCAACTACGGTGGCCGGGCCGAGATCCTCGACGCGGCCCGCCGCTTCGAGGGCGGCTCCGACGACGACTTCCAGCGCCTCCTCTACGCGCCGGAGATGCATGACCCCGACCTGCTGATCCGCACCAGCGGCGAGCAGCGCCTCTCCAACTACCTGCTCTGGCAGTGCGCCTACTCCGAGCTGGTCTTCCGCGACGAGCTCTGGCCCGACTTCGATCGTGCTGCCCTGGAAGCCTGCCTGCGCGAGTACGAGACGCGGCAGCGCCGCTTCGGGAGCCGGACGTGAGCGCCGAGGGGGAGGAGCCGCGAATCACGGTGGACCTCTTCGACGACGAGATCTTCGAGGACGAGCCGCAGCCGGCGCGCAAACCGCCGCGCGAGCCGCGCAAACCTCGGAAAAAACGGCGCCGCGGCAGCGGCGAGACCGCGAAGCGGATCCTCGTGGCGCTGCCCTGGATCGTCTTCGCGATCGCGATCACCGTCGCCGGCGGCATCGTCTTCACGCTGGCGATGATCGCGATCGGGGTCGTGGCCTTGCGCGAGTTCGACGCGATCGCGCGCCGCCACCGGCCGCTCTTGACCCCCGCCTACATCGCGGTGGCGGGCCTGGTAATCGCCGCTCACTTCGGCACCGCCTTCAACGTCCTCTACGTCCTCGCCGCTACCTTCCTACTGATCTTCGCCTTCGCCGCCCGGCCCCAGAACCAGGAGGGCGCAACGGTCTCGATGGGGGTGACGCTGCTGGGCGTGCTCTGGATCGGCATCCCCCTTGCCCACGCGGTTCTGCTGCGCGACCTGCCCTCGCACGGCGCGGCGCTGCTGATCGACGTCCTCGTCGGCACCTTCGTCGCCGACACCGCCGCGTACGCCACCGGGCGCATGTTCGGCAGCCACAAAATCACCCCCAACATCTCGCCGAACAAGACGATCGAGGGACTGATCGGCGGCTTCGTCATCGGCACCATGGGCTTCTGGTTCGCCGGCCTCTACCAGGACTGGCTCTCCGGGGTGGATGCCCTCCTGATCGGCGCCGCCGTTGCCGCCGTCGCCCCGATTGGCGACCTCTTCGAGTCGCTGCTGAAGCGCGACCTCGGCACCAAGGACACCGGCACCATCTTCGGCCCCCACGGCGGCATCCTCGACCGCCTCGACGCCGTCTTTTTCACCGTCGTCGTCGGCTACTACCTAGCGGTGGCGCTGGTTTACTGAACCGATGAACGATGACTGGCGCCTGCGGATCGATTTCGTCGAGACCCACTTCGCCGATGCCCTGCACGATCGCCTCGACGCCGAGGAGCTCGAGCACGACCTCAGCCGCGCTCTCCACGATCGGGTGATCGTCTCCCGCAACGGGACGGCGATCTTCCTCTACGCCGGTGATCGCGAGCAGGCCGAGAAGGCCCGGGCGCTGGTCGAACGGCTGGCCCGCGAGGACGGAGAGGAGATCAACGTCAGCTTCACCCGCTGGCACCCCGAGGCCGAGGAATGGCGGCCGGCCGACCAGCCGCTGCCGGAGGACGCCGAGGCGCGGGCCGCCGAGCACGCGGCGCGGGTCGCTCGCGAACGACAGGAGTCGCAAGAGAGCGGCGAACCGGAGTACGAGGTGCGGATCGACCTGCCGTCCCACAAGGACGCGCGGGAGCTGGTGGAGCGACTGGATGCCGAGGGTCTGCGCAGCGTTCACCGCTGGAAGTACGTGCTCCTGGGAGCCGCCGACGAGGACGGCGCCAACCAGCTCGCAGAGCGGATTCGCGGCGAGGTGCCGCCTGGAAGCACGGTTGTGGTTGAGGGCACCTGGCGGGAGGCCTATGCCGAGCGGGCGCGCAGCCCCTTCTGGTTCCTCGGCGGCCTGGCGGAATAGCCGGTCCCTATCCTCTGTCGGGCATGAAGAAGGTTCTCGTACTCGGCTCGACCGGGTCCATCGGAACGCAGGCGCTGGAGGTGATCGGGCGCTCGGATCAGCTACAGGCCGTCGGCCTGGCGGCTGGCTCCGGCTGGGAGATGGTGGTCGAGCAGGCGCGCGAGCACGGGGTGCCGACCGTGGCGCTAGCCGACGAGGGGACGGCGGAGCGGGCGCGGGGCGCCTGGAGCGGCCGGGTTCTCTCTGGCGAGGAGGGGATCCGGGAGCTGATCGTCTCTTCCGGGGCCGATCTCGTCCTCAACTCGATCGTCGGCGCGGCCGGGCTCGGTTCGACGATCGTCGCCCTCACGGAGGGGGTGGATGTTGCCCTTGCCAACAAGGAGAGCCTGGTGCTTGGGGGCGAGCTGGTGATGGCGCTGGCCGAGGCGACCGGGGCACGGCTGCTGCCGGTCGATTCCGAGCACTCCGCGCTCTTCCAGCTGATCGGCGCGGAGGCGCCGGGTACGGTCGAGCGGCTGGTGCTGACGGCCTCGGGCGGTCCCTTCCGTGGCCGCGACGATCTCGCCGAGGTCAGCGTCGCTGACGCACTCGCCCATCCCACCTGGCGGATGGGGGGCCGGATCACGATCGACTCGGCGACGCTGATGAACAAGGGCTTCGAGGCGATCGAGGCGCACCATCTCTTCGCCGTCCCCTACGAGCGAATCGACGTTGTCGTCCACCCCCAGTCGCTCGTCCACTCGCTAATCCACCTCAACGATGGCTCCTCGCTGGCACACCTCGGCTATCCCGACATGAGGGTGCCGATCTCCTATGCCCTGCACTACCCCGAGCGCGCCGACGTCGACGTGCCCCAGCTCGACCTCGCCGCCGCCGGCTCGCTGACCTTCGAGCAGCCCGACCTCGACACTTTCGCCTGCCTGCGACTGGCGCTGGAGGCGGGCCGCGCCGGCGGCACCGCGCCCACCGTGCTCAACGCCGCCGACGAGGTAGCCGTCGCCGCCTTCCTCGAGGAGCGGATCCCCTTCACCGCGATCCCCGCGGTGATCGAGCGGGTTCTCGAGGAGATGCCCGCGGCAACCGTCAGCCACTTCGACGACCTCTTCGCCGCCGACGCCGAGGCGCGCGAACGCAGCCAGGAGCAGGTCAGGGAGCTGGCGCCCGCATGAGCTGGTTCCTCGTCTTCCTCGGCTTCTGCTTCCTGATCGTGATCCACGAGGCGGGCCACTTCTTCGCCGCCAAGGCGGTGGGGATGCGGGTCGAGCGCTTCTTCCTCTTCTTCGGCCCGACGATCTGGTCGGTCCGGCGCGGCGAAACCGAGTACGGGATCAAAGCGATCCCGCTCGGCGGCTACGTGAAAATCACTGGCATGAACCCGGAGGAGGAGGTTCCTCCGGAGCACGAAGAGAACGCTTACTTCCGCAAGCCGGTCTGGAAGCGGATCGTCGTCGTCGCCGCGGGCCCGGCCGTGAACATCGTGCTGGCGTTCGTGATCCTCTTTGCCGTCTTCTCGATCGGCGGCCTGCAGAAGCTCGACCAGTCGGTGGGGCCGATCAAAGCCGACTCGCCGGCCTCGAAGGTGCTGCAGGAAGGCGACAGGATCGTTGCCGTCGACGGCAAGCGTTTCCCGGAAGCGAGCCTGGAGAAGCGGGTAGAAGGGTTCGGCGAAACGGTCGAGGCCCACAAGTGCCCCGGCAAGCAGGTCGAGAACTGTCGCGCCGCGACGCCGGTGCGGCTGACGATCGAACGCGACGGCCAGTTAAAGACGCTCTCCGTCTACCCGCGCTACGACAAGGAAGCGAAGCGGGCGCTGATCGGCTTCTCCTACGGCGGCCACTTCGTCCCGATCAGCCTCGGCCACGCGGTTGACAAGTCACTCGACTCGATCTGGCTCGTGACCAGCAAAACGGCGACCGTCTTCGGCCGAATCTTCGAATCCCAGCACCGCAAGGAAATTTCCGGGATCGTCGGCACCAGCGACGTCGGCCATGCGGCGGTCGAACAGGGGTGGCGGGAGGCCTTTCTGCTTCTGGCCCTGGTCAGCCTCTCGCTGGGGATGATCAACCTGCTGCCGATCCTGCCGCTCGACGGCGGCCACATCTTCTGGGCGGTGATCGAGAAACTGCGCGGCCAGCCCGTCTCTCTGCGGGTGATCGAGCGCGCAACCGTGGTCGGCTTCGCCCTCGTCCTGATTCTGATGTTCATCGGCCTCTCCAACGACATTGGCAGGATCACCGGTGAAGGGTTCGAAACCCGCTAGGAGCCCCGCGCGCGCGGGCCCGCCGGACGGGCTCAATAGACTTCAAATATGGCTTCAAAAAGGCAAATATGGGTCGGCAACGTGCCGATCGGCGGTGGCGCTCCGGTCGCCGTGCAGACGATGACCAAGACCGAGACCGCGAACCTGGCGGCGACGATGGAGCAGATCCGCAAGGTCGCCGACGCGGGGGCCGACCTGGTCCGCTGCGCGGTGCCGCGGGAGAAGGACGCGGAGGCGCTGAAGACGATCGTCAAGGAATCGCCGATCCCGGTGATCGCCGACATCCACTTCAATCACACCCTGGCGTTGAAAGCGATCGACGCCGGCGCCCACTGCATTCGCCTCAACCCGGGCAACATCGGCGGCCGCGAGAAAGTCGCCGAGGTCGCCGAGAAGGCGAACGCCAAGGGCGTGCCGATGCGGATCGGCGTCAACTCCGGCTCGCTGCCCAAGCACCTGCATGAGCTCGAGCGCGAAGCGCCGGTCGAGGCGCTCGTCGCCGCCGCGGTCGAGTTCGTCGAGCTGATGGAGGGCCTCGATTTCGAGAACTTCAAGGTCTCGATCAAGTCGACCAACGTGCCGAACACGATCGCCGCCAACCGCCTGCTCTCGGAGAAGATCCCCTACCCGCTACACCTGGGGGTGACCGAGGCGGGGACGAAGTGGGGCGGCTCGCTGAAAAGCGCGGTCGGCCTGGGGACGCTGCTCGCCGACGGGATCGGCGACACGATCCGGATCAGCCTCTCGACTTTCCACGCCGAGGAGGAGGTCAAAGTCGCCTGGGAGATTCTCAAGGCGCTGCAGTTGCGCGAGCGCGGACCGGTCCTGATCGCCTGCCCGACCTGCGGTCGCCTCCAGTTCGACATGGACTCGGTGGTGGCGGAAATCGAGCAGCGGCTGGAAGGCTACGAGGAGCCGGTCGAGGTCGCCGTCCTCGGCTGCGCGGTCAATGGCATCGGCGAGGCCAGCCACGCCGACTTCGGCATCGCCGGCGCCAAGAACGAGGGCTTGATCTTCGCCGGCGGCAAACCGCTGCGCAAGGTCCCGCAGGCCAAGCTCGTCGACACCCTCTTCGAAGAGATCGACAAATCCCTCGACCGCGGCGGCCAAGTTGAGTTCGACGAGGCCGAGTCCCAGGAGGGCGCCGAGTGGGTCGCCAACATCGAGCGCGAAAACGCCGGCGACCTCACCCCCGAGAAGATCGCTGCGATGGAGGCCGAAGCCGTCGAGCGCGGCGAGGCCGACAAAGTCCTCCTCGACGAGGAGGCCTCGCCAACCGCCGGGCGCAGGTTCACCCGGGCCTAGCGGATAGGTTTCGCGGCGTGAGCCGCCTTTCTCAGACCTTCCTGCCGACCCTCAAGGACGCGCCCGCTGATGCGGAGGCGATCTCGCACAAGTTGATGGTGCGGGCGGGGTTGATTCGGCAGCTGGGGGCCGGGTTGTGGAGCTATCTGCCGGCCGGGTGGCGGGTGGAGCGGAAGGTCGAGCAGATCATTCGCGAGGAGATGGAGCGGATTGGCTGCCAGGAGATGCTGATGCCGCTGCTGATGCCCGCTGAGCCCTGGGAGAAGACGGGGCGGTATGCGATCGAGGAGCTGTTCAAGCTCGAGGACCGCAAGGGCTCGCCGCTGGTCTTGGCGATGACGCACGAGGAGGCGGTCACCACCCACGTGGCGCGGGACGTGCGCTCTTATCGCGACCTGCCGCTGATGCTCTTCCACATCCAGACGAAGGAGCGCGACGAGCCGCGGCCCCGGGCCGGCGTCCTGCGCACGCGCGAGTTCACGATGAAGGACGCCTACTCGTTCGATCGCGACGAGGAGGGTCTGGCCCGCTCCTACGAGCTGCAGGCCGAGGCCTACGGGCGGATCCTCGATCGCTGCGGCGTCCGCTGGTATCGGGTCGAGTCCGACGTCGGGATGATGGGCGGCACCGACGCCGACGAGTACATGGCGCCCTGCCCGGCCGGCGAGGACGAGGTGGCGCTGGCGCCGGGATACGCGGCCAACGTCGAGATCGCCTCGGCCGAGCCGCAGCCGGTCGAGCTGCCGGCGCCACTGGGCGCGCCGGAGGAGGTCGAGACCCCGGGGATGACCAAGGTCGAGACCGTCGCCGACCACCTCGGCCTGCCGCACGGCGCCTTCATCAAGACCCTGCCGATCATCGTCGAGGGCCGCGGGATGGTCCTCGTCCTGCTGCGTGGCGACCACCGGCTGAACGAGACCAAGCTCCGCAACGGGATGAAATCCGACTTCCGCCAGGCCAGCGCCGAGGAGATCGAGGAGCAGCTCGGGCCCGTCGGCTACCTCGGGCCGGTCGATAGCGGCCTGCCGATCATCAAGGACGCGGCGCTAAGCGGCGACTCCTACGTCACCGGCGCCAACAAGCCGAACACCCACCTGCGGGGGGTCGACCCCGGCCGCGACTTCGAGTCCTACGAGATGGACGTCCGCAAGGTCGAGCCGGGAGATACGGCGCCCGGCGGCGGCGTGATCGAGATCGAGACCGCGATCGAGGTCGGCAACATCTTCAAGCTCGGCACTCGGTATTCGGAGCCGCTCGGGGCCACCTACCTCGACGAGAATGGGGCCGAACACCCGGTGGTGATGGGTTGCTACGGGATCGGCCCGGCGCGGATCGTCGCCGCGGCGATCGAGCAGGGCGCCGACGAGCGCGGGATCGTCTGGCCGCAGGCGATCGCGCCCTGGCAGATCCACCTGGTCTCCCTCGCCAAGGCCGGCGAGCCCGAGCGCGAGGCCGCCGACAAGCTCTACGAGGAGCTGCGCGCCGCCGGCGCCGAGGTCCTTTATGACGACCGCGACGCCGGACCGGGGGAGAAGCTGACCGACGCCGAGCTGATCGGCTGCCCGCTGCGGATCGTCGCCGGCCGCCGCGGGCTCGCGAACGGGGTGGTCGAGGCGACCGAGCGCGCCTCGGGCGCCGAGCACGAGCTGCCCCTGGAGGACGCCGCCGCCCGGGCGCTGTCGCTCCTCGATGACTGATCGCGACCCCTTTGGCCGCGGCCGCGTGCGCCGCCTCTTTGGACTAGACCGCAGCGCGCCGCCGCCGCCCTCGACCCGCAAGGGCGAGCCGCTGCGCCCCTGGACGATTCCCAACGCGGTCGGCTACCTGCGCCTCGCCGCGCTTCCGGTCTTTCTCGTCCTCGCTTACAACACCGAGGACGGGACCTCGCTCGCCTCGGCGATGGTCTTCTGGGCGATCGCCGCCGGCGACTACCTGGACGGGATCCTCGCCCGGATCACCGGCCAGTACAGCCGCATGGGCGCCCTGCTCGACCCGCTGGTCGACCGCCTGACGATCCTCGCCGGCGCCGTCGTCTGCTGGAGCTTCGAGCTGCTGCCGCGCTGGGCGCTGGCGCTGATGGCGCTGCGCGAGCTCTCGATGCTGATCCTCGCCGAGTACGGCCTGCGCCACGGCGTCGACATCGAGGTCAACTGGCCCGGCCGGATCTCGGTCTTCCCGCTGATGGGCGGGATCTGGCTGGCGCTGCTCGCACCCGGCTGGGTGGCGACGGCGCTGGTCCTCTGGGGGCTGGCGATGGCGATCCTCGCCACCGTCCTCTACGCCCGCGCCGGAATGCGGGCGGTCCGCGAACAGCGGGCTGCAAGCTGAGCTTCAGATGTACCCAAACCCTTAACCTGGGGTTGAACCTTTTGCCCGCAGGGGTTTATCATCCGCTTTCGCCAACGGAGGCCACGCCTCCTCGAGTTAGGAGCACGATGGAGGACACCTTTCCCGATCTCGGGTCCCTCAGCGACAAGGAGCTGAAGGACATGATCGACAACCTGACGGCCGAGGAGAACGAGATCTCCTACAAGCGGCGTGTCCTGCACGGGAAGATCGACATCCTGCGGGCCGAGCTGGTCAACCGTCTGCGCCATAAACGCGAGGCGGGGGAGTCGGTGATCTCCGGCAGCGACGTCGAGCAGTTGACCCAGATCCTCGCTGGCAAGACCCAGCCGCTGACCGAGGACGACCCCGCCGCCTGAGCGGGAGCCACCATGGCCGTGCACTGTCCCGAGTGCGGGTTCGCGAACCCCGAGGGCGCCAACTACTGCCAGAAGTGCGGTGCCTACCTCGGCGGGCCGAAAGAGGGCGACGAACCGACGACGATGACCTACCGGGTCGACGAGACCGGTGAGATGAAGCCGGTCGACATCGATGAGGTGGTCGAGGAGTCAGGCGCGGCGCTGGTCATCCGCAGCGGCGGCGGCCGCGCCGGAGAGAGCTTCAGCGTCAGCGAGGAGCGGGTCTCGATTGGCCGCAGCCCCGACGCCGGCGTCTTCCTCGACGACGTCACCGTCTCCCGCAACCACGCGCTGCTGGTCCGCCGTCGCGACGGCCTCTACATCGACGACCTCGGCTCGCTCAACGGCACCTACGTGAACCGGCGCCGGATCGAGTCCCACCGGCTCGCCGACGGCGACGAGATCCAGGTCGGCAAGTACAAGCTCAGCTACCTGGAGCGCTAATGACGGTCTCCGGGCACACCAATCGCAGCGCCGAGGCGGCCAGCCGCCCGCGCAAGGCGCTGACGATCGGCGCCGTCTGCAAAATCCTGCAGAGCGAATTCGACGACGTCTCGATCTCGAAGATCCGCTACCTCGAGGACCAGAAGCTGCTGAGTCCGCGCCGGACCTCCGGCGGCTACCGCCTCTACAGCCAGTCCGACGTCGAACGTTTGCGGACGATCCTGCGGCTGCAGCGCGACGAGTTCCTGCCGCTGCGGGTGATCCGCCAGGAGCTCGCCTCCGGCGGCGACCTCGTCGGCCTCACCGGCGACGGCGCCGAGCGCAAGCCGGCTGCGGGAGCGGTGCGCCGGGCGATCCTCGTCGACACCTCGCGCGCCTACCTGACGCTGGAGGAGATCGTCGAGGAGACCGGCGCCCGCGAGGAGCTGATCCGCGAGCTCGAGAACTACGGGATCGTGCAGCCGGAGAAACGCGAGGGCAGGACCGTCTACGACGAGACCGACCGCGAGATCGTCCGCGCCGCCAACGAGCTCTCGCGGGTCGGGGTCGGGGCGCGCAACCTGCGCGTCTTCCGCTCCTCCGCCGACCGCGAGGCGAACTTGCTGGAAGCGCTGCTCGGTCCCTCGCTGCGCTCGCGCAACCCGGAGCGCCGCAAAGAGGCGCTGCAGAGCCTGGAGAGCCTGGCGGCGACCGTGTCCCATCTCAAGCACCTGCTGCTGGTTCGAGACCTGCGCCGGTTGGCGGGGGAGTAGGCGCGGCGCCGAGGGCGCCCGAAGATGGCCCGCGTTACCCGTAAGCGCGAGATCGAGGCGCCGGTCGCCGCGGTCTGGAAGCTCGTCTCCGACCCCTACAGCCTGCCGCGCTGGTGGCCGCGCACGGCGCGGGTGGAGAACGTCGACGCCAAGCCGGGGGGCAAGCGGACCGCCTGGACCAAGGTGCTGCAGACCGCGGAGGGGCGGGGCGTGCGCGCCGACTTCCGCTGCGTCAGCTCAGCCGAGGGCGAGCGCTACGTCTGGGAGCAGGAGCTGGAGGGGACGCCGTTCGAGCGCCACTTGAACGCGCTCCGGGTCGAGATCGGTCTGCGCGAGCGGGGCGAGGCCACCGAGGTGAGCCTCACCGAGGAGCAGACGCTGAAAGGGATGTCGAAGTTCGGCTCCCCCCTGATGCGCCGAGCCCGCCGCGAGATATTGGACGAAGCCCTCGATGGGCTCGAAAGGTCCCTGTCATGACCCCCACCTCCCGAACTGCATCAAATTATCTCTCCAGCAGAGGGAGAATTTGATGCAGTTCCCGAGGAGGGACGCGAAGTGGTGGGGGTGGGGGGACCCGGAGGTGGCGCCGACGCTCGACGACGAGGCGCTGGGGGTGCTGCGAGAGCGGATCGGGGAACTGGAGGCCTGGCCGCTGGCGCGCTCGCTCGCGGGGTTCGAGATGCCGGCGGCGGAGGAGTTGCCGCGGGCGCTGATCGATGCAGTGGGGGCGGAGAACGTCTTCGGCGATGACGAGGACCGGTTGCGGCACGCGGTCGGGCGCGGCTACGTCGACCTGGCGCGGCTGCGGAACGGCGCGCTGGGGGCCGCGCCCGACGCGGTCTTGATGCCGCCGACCGCATCGGCGCTGCAGCGGGTGCTCGAGGTCTGCGCGGCGGAGGGCGTCGCGGTCGTTCCCTTCGGCGGCGGCACCAGCGTCGTCGGCGGGGTCGAGCCGGTGCGCGGCGGCCACGGCCGCCTGATCAGCCTCGACCTCGGCGCCCTGCGCGACGTTGCCGTCGACGAGCGCTCGCTCACCGCCCGCCTTGGCGCCGGCCTGCGCGGCCCCGAGGCGGAGGCAGCGCTGGCGCGCTCCGGCCTCACCCTCGGCCACTTCCCGCAGTCCTTCGAGTACGCGACGATCGGCGGCTTCGCCGCCACCCGCTCGGCCGGTCAGGCTTCGAGCGGCTACGGGCGCTTCGACGCGCTGGTCAGCTCGGTCGGCTTGCTCGCGCCCGCCGGGGAGCTGGCGACCCTGGAGACCCCGCACACCGCCGCCGGTCCCGCCCTGCGCGAGCTGGTGATCGGCTCGGAGGGCGTCCTCGGTGTGATCCCGGACGTCACCGTGCGGGTGCGCCCGGCACCGGCGGTCAAGCGTTACGAGGCGTGGATGGCGGAGTCCTTCGAGGCCGGCTCGGAAATCGTCCGGACGTTGGCGCAGGGCCCTGGCCTCCCCGAGATCATCCGCGTCTCCGACGAGGAGGAGACCGAAGGCTCGCTAGCGCTCTCCGGACCGCGCGGGCTCAGCGGCCGCCTCTTCGGCGGCTACCTCGGCCTGCGCAAACGCCGCGGCGGGGCGCTGGTGATCGTCGGCTTCGAGGGCGACGAGGAGCACGTCGCCCGCAAGCGGGCGCTCACCGCGCGGGCGCTGCGCGACGGTGGTGCCGCCTACCTCGGCCAGGCTGCCGGGCGCGCCTGGGAGCACGGCCGCTACCAGGGCCCCTACCTGCGCGACACGCTGATGGAGATGGGGGCGATGGTCGAGACGCTCGAGACCTCGCACACCTGGAGCCGGTTCGAGGAGCTGCACACCGCCGTCAGCGGTGCGATCCGCTCCGCCCTTGCCGAGCAGGGGACGCCCGGCCTCGTCTTCTGCCACCTCTCCCACGCCTACGCCGACGGCGCCTCGCTCTACTTCACCTTCATCTCGCGCTCCCGGCGCGGTGCCGAGGTCGCGCAGTGGCAGGCGGTCAAGCAGGCCGCCTCGGAGGCGATCGTCACCCACGGCGGCACGATCACCCACCACCACGCAATCGGCCGCGACCACCGCCCCTACATGGAGGCGGAGGTGGGCCAGACCGGCCTCGACATCCTTCGCGCGGTCAAGGAGCAGCTCGATCCGGAGGGGATCATGAATCCCGGCAAGCTCCTCCCGGACGCCGCCGGCTAGTCGCCTATTCCTTTTCTTTTTCCTGCAGCCGCTTGGCGACGCCGACGATCGGGCCGCTAACGGTGCCGCGGAGGATTTCGGTGCCGGTGTACTGCGGAGCCGCTTTTTCTTTCGTCGCCTCGGCCAGCGTCGCTTTCAGCTGCGATTCGTCGGTTGCGGTGACGGCGATCTGGTTGAAGGTTTCGTTCGCCAGGTAGGCGAGGATTTCGACCGGCACCCCAACCTGCGCCCGGATCTGCCCGTTTTTGGCGACTTCGGTCGAGGCAAGGGGCAGCATTTTGGTCGGTGAGGCGGCAAGCCAGATCGTGTAGCCGCCGCAGTCGGGCAGCGGCGGGAGCCCTTCGGCGGCGACCTGAAGCGCAAGGCTGTTTTTCACCCGTCCGAAGACGACGAGGCCACGGGCTTCGCTGCCGTCAACCGGGTTCAGCACCGCCCGGGTCGGTTCTTTGCCCGCTTTTACCGCCGAGGCCGCGAGCACCGCGATCGCTTTCCCGTTCGCCTTCGGCGCCGTCGCGGTCGGCTTTTCGCAGCTGCTCTGAGGGGCCGAGGCGGTGGTCGTGCTGGAACTATCGGATCCATCGTCGCCCCCACTGACGAAGAGGATCACCACGAACAGCACGACGATCGCAACCCCGGCCAGGATCGCCCACAGCCCCCGGTTCTCCAGCAGCTTCGCCTCATGCGCGATCTCTTTCGGCCCATGTCCATGCTCGTGATGCGGGATCGGCTTGACGGGCTCTGGCTTCCGTTTCTCCTGGGGCGCATCCGCCGCCTTCGGCGAGACGGGTCCCCCCGCAGGAGCCTCCCCATCTTTTGCGACGGAGGGGGGACCCGTCTCGCCCCCCGGCTCTGGGATCGAGGGCGCGGGGATTCCTTCGTCTTCGAGGTCTGCCGCTGCCTGTCGAGCGCGCGAGTGGACCTCGTCGACCGAGATCCCCATCAGCGCCGCGAGGTCCTCGTAGCCCTGGGACCCCCGCTGCGCGAGCAGCCGCAGGATCGCTTTCTGGTCGTCACTCAGGGCCACGAGGGGCGAAGCCTATTAGGGTGCCCAGCTGTGAACGAGGACGCTGAGGTTAAGGCTCAGCATTTCGACGAGCTGATCGGGACCGAATGGCTGAGCGACGATCCCGACGGGGCGCGGGTACGGCTGTCGCTGCGCGACGAGCTGCGCCAGCCCTTCGGCCTCATGCACGGCGGCGTGATGTCAACCCTGGTCGAGAGCGTCTGCTCGAAAGCAACCGCCGGCGCCGTTTGGGACGACGGGATGGCGGCGATGGGTCAGTCGATCGACGTCAGCTTCATCCGCCCGGTCACCGAGGGCGCGGTTGAAGTCCGCGCCAAGGCCCGCCACCGCGGCCGCACCACCTGGATCTGGGAGTGCGAGGTCCTAAACGACGAGGGCAAGCTCTGCGCGCTCTCAACGATGACGATCGCCGTGCGCCCGCGCCCGGGCGCTTAGTTATCCCCCGAATCGGTTCGTGATCGGCAGGCGCCTGTCCTTGCCGAACGCCCGCGGCGTGATCCGGATGCCCGGGGCCGCCTGGCGGCGCTTGTACTCGGAGCGGTCGACGAGGCGGATCACCTCGTCGACGGTCTCGGCCGGCATCCCGGCGGCGATCATCTCCTCGCGCCCCTCGTCGTGCTCGACGTAGGACTCGAGGATGCGGTCGAGCAGCTCGTAGGGCGGCAGCGAGTCCTCGTCGCGCTGGTCGGGCCGCAGCTCGGCCGAGGGGGCGCGGTCGAGCACGCTCGCCGGCACCAGCTCGCGCCCCTCGCGCTCGTTGCGACGCCGCACCAGGTCGTAGACGAGCTGCTTCGGCACGTCCTTGATCACCGCGAAACCGCCCGCCATGTCGCCGTAGAGGGTCGCGTAGCCGACCGACATCTCGCTCTTGTTGCCGGTCGTCAGGACCAGCCAGCCGTGGCGGTTGGAGAGGGCCATCATCAGGTTGCCGCGGATCCGGGCTTGGATGTTCTCGGCGGCAAGATCGGGCTCGGAGGGCCGTGCCGGGTCGCGCGGGACCTCGTCCTCGCCCCGCGAGGGCTCCTCGCCCGGGCCCATCAGCCCCGCCAAGGCGTCTTCGTATCCGGCCATCATCGGCTCGATCGCGATCTCGATCAGCTCGCAGCCGAGGTTGGCGGCGATGTCGCGGGCGTCCTGTTGGGTCTCGCCGCTGGAGTGGGGGGAGGGCATGACGACGCAGGAGAGCGACTCCGGCCCGACCGCGTCGGCGGCGAGCATCGCCACCAGCGCCGAGTCGATTCCGCCCGAGAGGGCGACGCCGACGTGTTTGAAGCCGTTCTTCTGAACGTAATCGCGCAGCCCCAGCGTCAGCGCCCCGTAGACCTCGTCGAGGTCGCCTAGCGGCTCGGCGAGGGGACCGGGCTCCGCCGCCGGCACCTCGCAGACCAGCAGCTCCTCCTCGAACTGGGCGGCGCGGGCGATCACGCTGCCGTCGGGCGCGGTGACGAGGCTCTGGCCGTCGAAGACGAGCTCGTCCTGGCCGCCGACCAGGTTGCAGAAGGCGAAGTAGGCGTCGTAGGCGCGCGAGCGTTCGCAGAACATCGTTTCCCGCTCGCGGCCCTTGCCGCGGTGGTAGGGCGAGCCGGAGGGGTTGGCGATCAGCCGGGCGCCCGCCTCGGCCTCAGCCTCAGCGGGGCCGCCGGGAAGCCAGACGTCCTCGCAGATCGTCATCCCGACCTGCTCGCCGCCGACCGCCACGGTCACCAGCTCGGCGCCCGGAACGAAGTAGCGCTGCTCGTCGAAGACGCTGTAGTTGGGGAGCCGGTTCTTGCGGTAGACCGCCTGCACGGCACCGTCAGCGAGGACGGCGCTGGAGTTGTGGGCGCGGCGGGAGTCGGTGGGGTCGGCAACCGGCTCGGCGAAGCCGACCAGCGCGGTAATCCCGGTCGCCTCCTGCGCCAGCTCCTCGACCGCGCGCTGGTTGGCGGCGAGGAAGTGGCGCTTCAGGTAGAGGTCCTCGGCCGGGTAACCGGGGATGCAGAGCTCGGGGAAGATCACCAGCTCGGCGCCCTCGGAGCGGGCGCGGCCGATCCACTCGGCGACCTTGGCCGCGTTGGCGTCGATCGCGCCGACGGTGGGGTTGATCTGGGCGAGGGCGATGCGCATCGGCTCGCGGAGGCTAATGCCTTCATCAACAAAACCCCGCCATCTTCATCCTGATCAGCAGCGGTACTTCCTGCTCCCGCTAGGGTTTTCGAGGACATGCGGAACCGCCGGCGGCACCTGGTCGGAACCTCGGCGGCGCTGCTACTGGCCCTCGCCGCGCCTGCCGCTGCCCACGCGGCCTCCGATCTCGCCGAAGCGGCGCTGGCTTCCGAATCCCAGAAGCCGTTCATCCTGCCGCAGGCGCGGCCGACCGAAGACCGCTCGCGGCCGACCGACAACCCCGACCCGAACCGCAACGCCTACTCGGTGCCGGAGGCGAAGAAATCGCCGGCCTGCTCGCGGCATTTCTGTGTCCACTGGGTCGCCGAGGGACTCGACGCGCCCAACCTCTCCGACCGCGACGGCAACGGCATCCCCGACTTCGTCGAACGGGTGCTGCGGGTCGCCGAACACGTCCACCAGGTCGAGAACGACAAGCTCGGCTGGCGCGAGCCGCGCAGCGATGGGCACCAAGGCGGCCGCAACGGCAAGACCGACGTCTACCTCTCGCAGATCGGCGGCGAACTCTTCGGCTACGCCGCCCCCGACCGCGGCCAGGCGACCAAGGACCACCGGATCCCGCGGCGGCTGCACGGCTACCTCGTCCTCGACAACGACTACAGCGCCTTCGAGTTCCCGGGGACGAAGCCGCTGAACGATCTCGAGGTGACCTTCGCCCACGAGTACAACCACATCCTCCAGTTCGGCTACGACGCCTACCAGGACCCCTGGTTCGCCGAGTCCAGCGCGACCTGGATGGAGGACCAGGTCTACAACGGGATCGACGACTACCTGCGCTACGTCCGCCGCTGGGTGAAGCTCTGGGAAACGCCGCTGACGGCGAGCTCGATCAAGGAGTACGGCAGCGCCGTCTGGAACCAGTGGCTGGCGCGCCGCTACGGCCGGGCGGTCGTTCGCAAGGCCTGGGCGGGGGCGATCCGGGCGAAACCGGGCGGCTTCTCCGTCGCCAGCTACGAACGGGCGATCCGCGCCGCCGGACCCTCCGACTTCAGCCACGACTTCACCCGCTTCGCCGCCGCGGTGGCGGAGTGGCGGACGGGCCAGGGCTTCCGCGAGAGCAGCCTCTACCCGGACGTGCCGCGCCAGGGCCACTTGCTGCTCAGCGGTGGCCGTCTCACTCGCTTCCTCAACCACACGACCTTCCAGCTGCTGCGGGTGCGGGCCCGCCGTGGCCGCGCCGTGGTCGTCCACCTGACGGCGCCGCGCGGAACCGCGGCCGGACTGGCTTTGGTCGGGCGGCTCGGCAGCGAGCGCCACGGGCACACCGTCTCGCGGATCAACTTCAAACGCGGGGGAGGCCGGCTGACCGTGCGGCTGCCGCGGCCCGGCCGCTTCTCCCGGATCACCGCCGTCGTCGTCAACGCCGACGGGCGAGCGCGCGGCTTCAGCGCCCGCCGCCTCGACTGGCTCTACCTCACCGACGGCTTCCCGTTCGAAGTCAGCGGCGAGCTGCTGCGCTAGCTACGAGCGGGACTCGGCCGCGACCGGGCCGGAGCCGTTGCGCGAAGCCGCTGCGGCCTTTGCCTTGGACTTCTTCGCCTTCTTCTTAGCCGCGGTCTTGATGACCTCTTGCGTCGCCGCCTCGAGGTCGAGGGCGAAGCTGTCGAGGTCGGCCATCGCGTCGTAGTCGCCGACGAGGCCGAAGTTGACCTGGCCGTTGTAGGACATGATCCCGACGCAGAGCGCTTGGCGCCGGGCCAGCGGCACCATCGGGAAGAACGACTCCATCCGGCGGCCGAGCACGTAGAGCGGGAACTGCGGTCCCGGCACGTTGGTGACGACGAGGTTGAAGAAGCGCTGGGCCGGCTGCAGCCGCGCCGCCTGGGTGGCGATCGTGCCGGGGGCGAAGTCGGTCAGTTTGGTGAGGATCTCCGCCCCGACCGCCTGGCCGGAGGACTTGAGGTCGCCCATCTCTCGGGTGACCACGTGCAGGCGCTCGACCGGGTCCTCGGACCAGACCGGCAGCGGCGCGAACATCGCCGAGATCCGGTTGCCGAGGGCGCCGTGCTCCTCGTCGGCGCGAACGCTGACCGGGACCATCGCCCGCAGCTCCAGCCCCTCGGTGTCGTGCCCGCGGGCCCGCAGGTACTTGCCGATGCCGCCGGCGACGATCGAGAGGATGACGTCGTTGACGGTGCCGCCGTGGGCGTCTTTGACGCGCTTGAGGTCCCCGAGATCGGCCTGAACCATCTGGAAGCGCCGGTGGGGGCCGATCTCGACGTTGAAGACCGAGTGGGGGGCGGACATCCCGGCGCTGACCATCTTCGAGGTGGCGCCTAGGGCGTTGATGACCTGGCGCGGCCCGCGCAGCGCCGCGCGGACGCCGCGGTAGATCTCGTACGGGCTCGTCAGCCGCTCCTTCACCGCTTCGCCGAGCAGCTGGGTGTCGGTCGGTTCGGGCGCGGCCAGCCACGGCGGCGCCTTGTCCGGCGCGCCCTGCGGCTCGGAGTCGAGGTCGAAGAGGACGGTGGTGATGTCGACGCCGGAGACACCGTCGACGAGGGCGTGGTGGCTCTTGCCGATGATCGCGAAGCGCTCGTCGCTCAGCCCCTCGACCAGCCACAGCTCCCAGAGCGGCTTCGAGCGGTCGAGCTGCTGGGAGAAGATCCGCGCCGCCAGGTTGCGCAGCTGCTCGTCGGAGCCCGGCGCCGGCAGCGCGGTCTGGCGCACGTGGTAGTCGAGGTTGAGGTGCGGGTCGTCGACCCAGACCGGCCGACTCTGGGCGAGCGGGACGAAGCGCAGCTTCTGGCGGAAGCGCGGGACCAGATGCAGGCGCGAGCCAATGTGGTCGCGGAACTCCTTGTGGGTCGGCGCTTCGCCCTTGAAGATCGAGGCCGAGGCGACGTGCATGTGGGCGCCGGAGCGCTCTAGATGCAGGAAGGAGGTGTCCAGGCCGCTGAGTCGTTCGGGCTTCGTCATGGAAGACATCGTCCCACAGGTGTCCAGGCCTATGCGAAGACGTAAACCCTGTCCTGGAGCCGAATCGCGATGGCGGCGTGCATCTTTGCGTTCATCCGGGTTCTGTGTGCGTCCGCTCACATTTGCGCAACGATCCCCTTCCTAACGTGTTCAGCCTGAGAACGAGCTAAACGACCTGCCGAGTCCCTCGCGTCCAGCGTGGGGGAGCGGGGGACCCACCGCCGCGCACGGCGCGGCCGGGGCGAATCGGGTGGCTAGCCACCCGTAGCGGAAGCCGGAGGTGCCGACGACCGCGAGCCCGTCAGCTAACCCCGTAGGCGGATGAGAAAGCGAGCTGAATCCATATATGTACAGGCGAAGAATCCTGCCCGCGGTGGCGGCTGCCGCTGCACTGACGACCGGCTTGGCGCCGGCGGCGGCACAGCCTGCAACGCACCGCCACCACGAGCGCTCCCGCGCCCACGTTTCCCTGCACCTGACCACGCATTCCGTGTTGAAGGGGAACGGCCTGGCGGTGCGCGGCAAGGTGCGGCCAAGTGGACGCCACCGGGTCAAGATCGTCTTCCGCGGTCCCGGCGGCGGCGCCCGCGGCGTGACCACGAAGGCAAACGGCACGTTCGCCGTGCGCTGGCTGCCCGAGCGGACCGGTACCTACGCCGTCCGCGCCTACGGCCTCCACGATCGCCGTACGACCGGCTCGAAGAGCCCGGCACGGAAGCTGACCGCCTACCGCCTGGCTGGCGCCTCCTACTACGGACCCGGCCTCTACGGCAACGGCGTCGCCTGCGGCGGGACGCTGATGCCCGGGACGATGGGCGTGGCCAACAAGACGCTCCCGTGCGGGACGAAAGTGAAGCTTCGCTACCGCGGCCGCACGGTGACCGTCCCGGTGATCGACCGCGGCCCCTACGTCGCCGGCCGCGACTACGACCTCACCGAGGCCGTCAAGGAGAAGCTCGGCTTCCCGGGTGTCGGGACCGTGATGGCGACGCGGTAGGTCATCGCGTGGTTCCTTTTGCACGCATGCCGTGCATAAGGAACCACGACTTCAGCTGGCGAGCCCGAGTCGGAGTTGACCATCTGTTGGCTCCGGCTCGGCGGCTTCGCCGGAGTCGAAGGAGGCGAGGCGGACGCCGAGCAGGCGGACGGGGCGCTGGGGGTCGTAGGCGCGCAGCAGCTCGAGGGCGATTGGGGCGACGACCGCCGGGTCGTTGGTCGGCTGCTCGATCGTGTGCGAGCGGGTGGCGTTGGTCCAGTCGTCGAGCCGCACCTTGATCCCGATCGTGCGGCCGGCGAGCTCGCGTTTGCGCAAGCGCCGGCAGAGCTCCTCGGAGAGCTCGTGCAGGTGGCGCTCCAGCTCGGCGCGCTGGGTGACGTCGACGTCAAAGGTGATCTCCGTCGACTGCGATTTCGTCTCGTGTTCGGGCGTGATCGGCGTGTTGTCGAGTAGGGCGCCGCGGGCGTGCAACCAGGCGCCGGAGCGAGGCCCGAACGATGATTCGAGCTCCTCGCGGTTGCGCTGGCGCAAATCGGAGAGCGTCCGGATCCCCATCGCCTCGAGCCGCGAGACCGTTTTCGGCCCGATCCCGGGGATCAGACCGGGGGAGGTGTCGGCGAACCGCTCCAGCGCCTGCTCCCGCGAAAGCACCACCAGCCCTCGCGGCTTGCCGAGCTCGCTGGTGATCTTCGCCAGCATCCGCGACTCCGAGATCCCGACCGAGCAGGTCAGCTGCGTTTCGGCCCGGATCTCGGTCTGCACCTTCCGCATCGTCGCCTTTGGCGAAAACAGCCCGGTCAGGTCCAGATAAGCCTCGTCCAGCCCCACCACCTCGACCACCTCGACGTTCCCCCGCAAGATGTCCATCACCTGTCCTGAAGCCTCCCGATAAGCAGGAAAGTCCGGCCGCAAATACACCGCATTAGGCAGCCGCCGCCGAGCCACCGCCGCCGGCATCGCCGAATGAATCCCCGCCAGCTTCCGAGCCTCGTAACTAGCGGTAGTCACCACCGCCCGCGGCCCCGACCCGCAGACCACCACCGGCTTCCCCCGCAGCTCCGGCCGCCGCCGCAGCTCAACAGACGCGTAGAAGGCGTCCATGTCGAGGTGCGCAATCGTCCGTTCGAAGCTCACCTACTGATCGTAGGGCGGCGACGAGATGGACTCGCCCTATAAGTTGGTGCTTAGGTCGGCACGCATTTTGGCGACCACCCCTTGGCGTAATTCACGGAGCTTGCCATGGATGGAATGCATATAAGCGGAACCGTCGTCCGGCCAAGTGCCGTCGGGGTCGTCAAGGATCCTGGCAAACCGATCAGTGATTTCGGCCATCAAGGTTTGGAGGGGGTACGAACTCTTTCGGGTTGCCTCGTCGGCAGCTAACTCCAGTTCGTTGTCAGCCTCCATGAAGGTTTTCCATCTCGAGCTGAGCGTGTCCTGCGCGAGGGTGTCTTCGGTCGCTGAATTGAAAATGGCATCGAGAGTGGAGAGGTAGCGAAGGTAAATCTCTCGCCGCTGTTCTCGTCTTTGATCTTGACGTGCTTCGTTTAGATGGGTCCGCTCGCTTTTGTGGCGCTCTTTTTCCAGGTCTAGTTGCTTCCCTTGAAGCTGAGCCTGGACTCTTGCGCCGGCATATCCCCCCACAGCTCCAGCCAATCCTCCACTGAAGGTGAAGAGTCCGGTCCAGAACACGTCACTGGGCACTCATTGAGTGTTCCAATTGGTACGGATAGAACTCCCCTTACACTTCCCGCATGGCGTCCCCGGAGGCGAAGAACCTCGAGGCGATCTCGAAGGCGATCGACCAGCACAACTCGAACTGCCCGTTCCCGGCGGCTGAGGTGCGGATGAATCCGTTTGAGGTCGAGCGGCTGGGGTGGGACACGATCCGGGGGCTTCCCGTTGTGCCCGACGGCGAGATCGGGACGGGGCGGTTCCGGATCGTCTGTTCCCGCGACCTCGAGGACGACGGGCTGGAGATCGTCGAGGCGGTCGGGAAAGAGCTCGAGACCGCTTCTCCGGTTCAGAACTGATCGCGAGTCCGTGAAAAGTCCGCCTCAAGCGGAGTTTTGACGGACTCGCTGAAGCTACAAGTTGAAGAAGTTGACCCCGGACGATTCGAGCCAACTCTGGACTTCGAGGTTGAGCCGGGACATTTCGCCGCTGAGGATGAGGAAGCCCATCGCGATCAGGATCACGCCGCCGGCGGCGACGATCGCCTGGTAGTGGCGCTTGACCACGGCGAAGGCGGTGGTCATCTGCGAGAAGGCGACCGCGGTGAGGAGGAAGGGGATCGCCAAGCCGGCGCTGTAGACGGCGAGGAGGAAGGCTCCACGGCCGAGGGATTCTTCGAGCGCAGCGGCGCCGAGGATGGCGCCCAGGGTGGGGCCGATACAGGGGGTCCAGGCGATCGCGAAGGCGGCGCCGGCGACGATCGGGCCCCCTTTGCCCGCCCGTGCCAATAGGGCATCTACGTGCCACTCGCGGTTGAGGCGGGTGATGAAGAGCGAGGCGACGAAGAGGACGCCCATGGCGATGATCAGGGCGCCGGAGATCTTCGTCAGTAGCTGCTTGTGGTCCTGGAGGGTCGAGCCGAGGCCGGTGCTGGCCAGCCCGAGGAGGATGAAGATGGCAGAGAAGCTGGCGACGAAGAGGAGGCTCGGGCCGAGCACCCGCCGCCAGCCGGCATCATCGAGCTCACTCGCCGAAACCCCCGTCACCGCCGAGAGGTAGCCCGGCACCAGCGGCAGCACGCAGGGGGAGAGGAAGGAGACGATGCCGGCGGCGAGGGCGGCGAGGATCCCCACTCCCGAGGCGGGGCTGGAGCTGACGGCGGCGCTGACCACGACCCCTCAGGTTACCCTCAGAGCCGTGCCGGAACGGCGGCCATCGTCGCGTCTCTTCAACGCTTCCGGGAGGGCGAGGGAACTGCGCGCCTCGCCGCTCTTCGCGATCGGCCCGAGCGAGCCCGGGCCGGCGCTGCGCCGCGGCGCCCTGCTGGCGGTCCCAATCGCCGCCGCCCTCGTCGTCGAGCTCGGGTTCGACGCGCCGACCCAGGGGGCGATCGCCGCCGGGGCGCTGATCAACGGCTTCCCGGGGATGGACGCGCCCGCCAAGCCCCGCGCCGGCTGGCAGGGGGCGACGGCGCCCTTCATCGGCCTCGCCGCCTGCCTCGGCGTCCTCAGCAGCCAGACGGGACCGACCGCGGTCCTCGCCCTCGGCCTGCTCGGCCTCCTCGCCGGTTACTGCTTTGCGGTCTCGCTGCGGCTGGCGATCGTCGGCCTCTCGGTGACCCTGGCGATGATGATCGCCCAGGGCTTCTTCCTCGGCACCGGCGACGCCCTGCCGGCGCTCCTCTGGGGAACGGTCGGCGGGCTGACCCAGATGGCCTGGTCGCTGCTCGTCTGGCTCGCCTTCGACAAGGCCGCCGACCAGCCCGAAAACGCCTGGGACGGCCGAGCCGCGGTCGCGGTGCTGCGCTCCAACCTCACCCTGACCTCGCCGAGCGCCCGCCACGGCATCCGCTTCGGCGCCGCGCTGGCGGCCGGCGTCGCTGCCTACCGGCTGCTCGGCCTCCACCAGCACGGCTTCTGGATCCCGCTGACGATCCTCTTCGTCATGCGCCCCGACCGCGCCGAGACCGACCACCGCCTGATCCTCCGCGCCCTCGGCACCATCCTCGGCCTCGTCGTCGCCACCGCCCTCGCCGAGGCCTTCGCCGGCGAGGACCTGGCGCTCGGCATCGTCCTCACCATCGCCGCGGCGCTCTCCTTCGGCCTGCTGACCGTCCAGTACGCGCTCTTCACCGCCGCGATCACGACCTTCGTCGTGGTGATGAGCACGACGGTGGGGGAGGGGGCCTTCCATGCCGCCGGCCAGCGCGCAACCGGCACCGCCCTGGGCATCGTGATCGCCTTCCTTGCCTGGCGGCTCTGGCCAAATCCCCGCGGCGCGGTAGATTTGGCTGGTCAGCCAAACGTAGGAGGAGCGGAGACTTGAGCAGCAAGACGTATGTGATCGGGGTCGGGATGACCAAGTTCGAGAAGCCCGGAACCAAGGGCGGGGACTACCCGGACTGGGCCAAAGAGGCGGGGGACAAGGCGCTCGCCGATGCCGGCATCCCGTACGAGGACGTCGAGCAGGCCTACGCCGGCTACTGCTACGGCGACTCCACCTACGGCCAGCGGGCGCTCTACCAGCTCGGCCTCACCGGGATCCCGGTCGTCAACGTCAACAACAACTGCTCGACCGGCTCCTCGGCGCTGTTCCTGGCCCGCCAGGCGGTCAAGGGCGGGCTCGTCGACTGCGCCCTGGCGCTCGGCTTCGAGAAGATGGAGCCCGGCTCGCTCGGGGTCAAGTACACCGACCGCACCAACGCGCTCGACAAGCACGCGATGCGGATGTTCGAGATCCGCGACCCTGAGCAGTCGCCGCCGGCGCCGCAGATGTTCGGCAACGCCGGCCGTGACCACATGCAGATGTACGGCTCCGAACCCGACCACTACGCCTGGATCGGCTGGAAGAACCACAAGCACTCGGTCAACAACCCCTACGCCCAGTTCCAGGACGAGTACTCGCTGGAGGACATCAAGGCGGCGAAGATGATCCACGACCCGCTGACCAAGCTGCAGTGCTCGCCGACCTCCGACGGCTCGGCCTGCACGATCGTCGCCTCCGAGGCCTACGTCGACCGCAATGGGCTCTGGGAGCAGGCGGTCGAGATCGCCGGCCAGGCGATGGTCACCGATCTCTCCTCGACCTTCGACGAGAACGCCGACTGCATGACGATCGTCGGCTCGGACATGTCGAAGACGGCGGCGAAGATCGCCTACGAGGAAGCCGGCGTCGGCGCCGAGGAAGTCGACGTCTGCGAGCTGCACGACTGCTTCAGCGCCAACGAGCTGATCACTTACGAAGCGCTCGGCTTCGCGGCCGAGGGCGAGGCGCACAAGCTGGTCGAAGAAGAAGGGACCACCTACGGCGGCAGCGGCCCGGTCATCAACCCCTCCGGCGGGCTGATCTCCAAGGGCCACCCGCTCGGCGCGACCGGGCTGGCGCAGTGCTCGGAACTGACCTGGCAGCTTCGCGGCACGGCCGACAAGCGCCAGGTGGAGGGCGCGAAGACCGCCCTGCAGCACAACATCGGCCTCGGCGGCGCCGCCGTGGTCACCGTCTACAAACCGGCGGCCTAGGGAACGGCCGCGGCAACCGAGGAGGAGCACGATGGCGAAAGAGCGGCGGCAGTTGAGCGGCAAAGTAGTGGCGATCACCGGCGGCGCGAGGGGCATCGGCAAGACCACCGCCCAGGCGCTGGTCGCTAAGGGCTGCCGCGTCGCCATCGGCGACCTCGACCTCGGCCTGGCCGAGACCGCCGCGGCGGAACTCGGCGGCGGCAGCGTCGGCCTGGCGCTCGACGTCAGCGACCGCGGCTCGTTCGCTGCCTTTCTCGACGAGGCCGAGCGGCAGCTGGGCCCGGTCGACGTCGTCATCAACAACGCCGGGCTGATGCCGGTGACGCCGTTCGTCGAGGAGAGCGACGCCTCGATCCGGCGCCAGCTCGATGTCAACCTCTACGGCGTCATCGTCGGCACCCAGCTGGCGATCGAGCGGATGCGCCCGCGCCGCCGCGGCCATGTCGTCAACATCGCCTCCTCGGCGGGCAAAGCAGGCGTGCCGGGGATCGCCACCTACTCGGCGACCAAGCACGCCGTCGTCGGCCTCACCGAGGCGGTTCGGGCCGAGCACCAAGACGACGGGCTCGAGTTCTCCTACGTCATGCCGATCACTGTCAACACCCAGCTGATCGAAGGGCTCAAAGACCACCTCGGGGTCAAACGGGTCGAGCCCGAGGACGTCGCCGCCGAGATCATCGACGCGCTGGAAACCGGCAAGGTCGACGTCTACGTGCCGAAACAGCTCCGCGCCTCGATCATGATGGGCGGGATCCTGCCGCGGAAGGCACGCGAGGCGGTCGGCCGCCTGATGGGCGTCGACAAGGTGATGACCGAGGTCGACCCGCAGGCTCGCAAGGCCTACGAGGAACGCGTGGCAGCAGTCGAGCCGTCCCAGGACGAGCCGCTCGAGGACGAGCAGGCGCGCGAGCACGACGCCGCCTAGCGTGACGAGTGGCGAGTTAACCTCGCTATAGGCCACGTTAACTCTCCACTCGTGGCTTGATTTCGAACGCGGCTGGCAACGCGCCCGTAGACCTCTGAAAGTCAGTCAAAGGAGGAACGACGCGTGGGACGGATCTATGACGCAACTTGGGGGCGGGCTTTCTCCGCCGCCTACGACCGCGGCTTCAAAGGGGCCGAAGACGCCGGCCTGAGAGAGATGCGCGGCGAGCTGCTGGCGCAGGCGCGGGGGAGGGTGCTGGAGCTGGGGGCCGGCACCGGCCTCAACCTCGGTCTTTATCCGCAAACGATCGAGACTCTGACGATGGTCGAGCCCGACCCGCACATGACCAAGCAGCTGCGGCAGAAGCTGGCTGACTCCGGAAGGTCAGCCGAGATCTCCGTTGTCGAGGCGCCTGGCGAAGACCTGCCGTTCCCGGACGGCTCCTTCGACACCGTCGTCGTCACCCTGGTCCTCTGCACGGTCCCCGATCAGTCCGCCACCCTGGCGGAGATCAAGCGAGTGCTCGCACCCGGTGGTCAGCTCCTCTTTCTGGAGCATGTCCGTGCGCACGATCCCGGCCTGGCCAAGTGGCAAGACCGTCTCGAAGGGCCGTGGAAGTTCCTCGCCGACGGTTGCCGCTGCAACCGTGACACCGTCGCTGCGATCGGCGCCGCCGGGTTTGAGCTCGGCGAGGTGGAGCAAGGGGAGCTGCCGAAGCTGCCGCCGCTAGTACGGCCGCTGGTGCGAGGCAGCGCCAGCGCCTAGGAGCCGAACGCGCTGACGCGCAGCGCGCCGCGCTTGCAGACGGGGCCCCAGCGCCAGGGGAACCGCCGCACGATCCCGCCGGGGATATCGGCGATGACGCTGCGGGCAACCGGCTCACAGCGTCCGCGAGCAGGCTCGCCGGGGCCGGGGCGAGCATCCCAGCGCACCGAGGCCGCGGCCGCTTCCCGTGGTTCCAGCGTGACCAGCTTCACCGGCCCTTCGCGAACCATCCGCGTGGGCAACGGCTCGTCGCCGACCCCGCGCAGGCGCAGGCGCGGAAAGCCGCGCACGGCGCAGCGGTCGCCGCGATTTTCCAGGACCAGATAGAGAAAGTGAAAGCCAGCGCCCGGGGAGCGCGCATGAAGCCTGGTCTCGAGCTGATGTCCCGTGCAATCGGGAACGACCGGCGGCGGCCCGGTGCGCAGCCGGGCGGTGTACGGAACGGCTTCTTTCGGGCAGCCGGCGAGCGGATGGTTGAGGAAGGTCGCGGTGCCTTGGACTTCGGTTGGGCTGACGAAGGTGCCTTCGAAGTTCCACTGACCCTCGTCGATGTAGAAGTGGCCGTTCGAGTCGATATCGGCAAATCGACCTTTGAGGTGCACCGGCGCCGGGCCGCAATAACCCCATTCGAGCGTGAAGAAGAGATCGAAGACGCCGTGTTCCTGCACATCGAAGGAGACGACATAACCCGTTTCGGTCTTGCCTTCGAACGGTCCTTCGCTGGGTTCCACTGCGGCGTAGGCGCTGCCGCTCCCGATGAGGAGACCGCAGGCAAGCGCAAGAACGGCAGATAGAAAGGCGCGGGAGAGGCGCATTCACCGAACCTAAGGCGCCCGGCCGTCCAGAGTCAACGCACGATAATGGTGGTTATGTCAACTTGGAGGAGTGTGCCGCTCATTTCCGCCGCATAGCGGATGAAATGGCCGGAGCGCTCCCCCTAGGCAGCGTCTTCGATCGCTTCTTCCAGGGCGCCCGTGCTTTCGGGCGTCCCCAGAAGTTCCAGGCCCTTGCTGCCCGGGCCTTTGACAGCGAACGACGGCGTGCCGCTGAAGCCGAGTTTCCCGGCTTCAGCGGTCGTTTCTTCGACTGCGCCGGTCAGCCTCTTGCGGTCCTGGTTCCATTTGGCGAGGTCCTTAACGCCCGCGGCCTTGGCCACCGCTTCCATGAATTCGTCGGTGACGTAGCCCGAGCGCTCGGCGCCCTGGTTTCTGTAGAAAAGCTCGAGGTAATTCCAGCCGCGCTTCTGTTCGCCGGCCGCTAGTGCCGCCGCTCCCGCGGGGATCGATTCCTCGCCGATGATTACCAAGTTGCGAAAGTCGATCTTGGCTTCGCCTTTCTTGACCTGGTTTTCGATAATCGGCGGCAGGATTTCCTCCGCGTAGCCGGCGCAGACCGGGCACTGAAGGTCGCCGAACTCGATCAGCTCCACCGGCGCTTTCGGATCGCCGAGGGCCATGCCCTGCTGCGGGATTCCGCTCAGCAGGCGGTTGACCTCGGCCTTGCCCCCGATGTTGCTTGCGTCGCCGCCACTCCCACCTGAGTTGACGACGATCAAGACGAGGACAACCGCGAGCACGAGGAAAGCCGCGCCGGCGGCAAGCTGCAGCAGGCGCTGGCGGCGCTCAGGCTCGGCGCTCACGCGCATGCAGCCCCTCTTCGGCCCCGGCGTAGCCAATCAGCCGGGTCGCGTTGAGCAGAAACAAGAGCGTCATCAGGACGGCGCTAGCGACGCACCACTGGCAGATTGCTTCGATCTTGAAGATCTCCAGGTAAGTCAGGAAGACGCTGTAGCCGAAGCCGCCGAGGGCGACGGCGAAGCCGCCCAGCCGGGCAACGTCGTTGGCGAAGAAGGCGCTGGCGAGCAGCAGCACATAGCCGACGATCCCGAAGATGGCGATGTTGACGCCGGCGACGTGCGAGTAGGAGCTCTTGGCGACGGTCGCGCAGCCGTGGCCGCCGGCGATGCAGACGGGAGAGCCGCCGCCGGAGTCGGCGATCGCGATGTAGGTGGCGACGCCGATCCCAAGAGCGGCGAGGAAGGCGATCGCCCGCTGCAGAGTCCACTCGCTGGGGAAGCTCGTCGTCTTCACCGGGCGGAAGATAAAGCTTGGGCGTAAAACGAGGCTAAGGCGCGCGAGAGCTTGCCGCCCTGCCAGGCGAGCGGCGACTCCCCTTCGGCCTCGCTGATCAGCTCGGCCTGCGGCAGCGCCTCAGCGTAGGCCGCGGCGGCCTCGTAGGGATGGCCGGGATCGGCGTCGTCGTTACTGGCGACGACCAGCGCCGGGACCTCGATGTCCCGGAGCTGCTCCAGCGACTCGAACGGCCGCGAGCGCGGCACCTGCCGCAGCGCCTCCGCCAGCGCCCCGAGGTTGCCCTGGCGCAGCATCCGCTCCCGGGTGAAGCGCAGGACCGAGTCGCGCCAGCGCGGGTCGATCCCCTGGCGCTCACCGATGTAGGCGACGAAGCCGTCGATGCCGTCGGCCTCGAGCGCCGCCGCCAGCCCGTCCCAGTAGGCGATCGACTGCGGTTGGATCGTCCCGAGGAAAGTCGGGCCGATCACCGCCAGGCCCGCCAGCCGCTCGGGATGCCGCAGCGCGTAGGCAATCGCGGTGTGGGCGCCCATCGAGTGGCCACCGAGCAGAAATCGTTCCGGGCCGAGCTGGTCCTCCACCACCCGCTCGAGATCGTCGACCAGCTCCGGGTATCCATAACCCTTCCCCACCGGGGCCGGCTCGGAGTCGCCGTGGCCGCGGGCGTCGTAGAGGATGACCCGGTGGCCGGCCCGCGCAAGCGCCCGCGAGCCGTGGACGACGTAGCGCCGCGTCGCCGTGATCCCGTGGCAGAGGACGACCGGCGGCCCCTCCCCTTCCGCTTCGCCGCGCAGCAGCGGCGCCGGGCCGATCTCGAAGGCCGCGGCCTCCAGGGCCATCAGCCGATCGCGGCGAGCGCCTGCTCGAGATCCTCGACCGAGTCGTAGCCGAGGCTGGTCAGGCTCACCTTGGCGTGGCGGACGATCCCCTCCTCGTCGATGACGAAGGTCGAGCGCCGCACCATCGGCCCCATCACCACCCCATAGGCTCGCGCCACCTCCTTGTCCTCGTCCGCCAGCAGCGGCACGTTGAGGCTTTTCTCTTTGGCGAAGCGCTCGTGCGAGTCGACCGACTGCGAGGAGATCCCCAGGACCTCGGCCCCGAGCTCGTCCAGCCGCTCGCCTTCGTCACGGTAGGAGCAGAACTGCTTCGTGCAGACAGCGGTGAAGTCGCCCGGGTAGAAGGCGAGGATCAGCTTCTTGCCGCGGTAGTCGGAGAGCCGGTAGGTCTTGCCGCCCGTCCCCGGCAGCTCGAAATCGGGGGCCGGGTCGCCGGTCTTCAGCTTCGCCATCGGACGAGCTTAGCCCGACCTAGCCGCGTTCGAGCGTGGCTTCTTCGATCAGGACGGTCTGTTTCGGTTTTTCTTCCGGCCCGCCGAGCTTTTCGATCCGTTCGACGGCCGAGTAGCCCTTGCTGACTTTGCCGACCAGGGCGTATTCGGGCGGCAGGCCGGCGTCGGGGGCGGTGACGACGTAGAACTGGCTGCCGGAGGTGCCGGGCGGCTCGGCCGAGCTCTTCGCCATCGCGACGATGCCTTTGGTGTAGGCAAGGTTCGCCGGCGGCTTCTCTTCTACCTTGTAGCCGGGGCCGCCGGTGCCGGTGCCTTCTGGATCGCCGCCCTGGATGACGAATTCCGGGACGACGCGATGGAAGGTGAGGTCGTCGTAGAAGCCTTCTTCGACCAGGAAGCCGAAGGAGTTCGCGGTCTTCGGGGCGCGCTTGGTGTCGAGCGCGATCTCGAAGGTGCCGCAGCTGGTCTTCATCACCACGGTTGCTTCTTCGCCCGGCTTCAGCACCTGCTTCGGCTTCTTGAAGCTGACGGTCTTCGGTGCGGGCGCTTCGACCTGCTTGCAGCCGCCGCTGCTGGCTTCTGCCGAGGTCGAGCTCGAATCGTCGGAGCCGCCCCCGCGTGAGATCAGTACGGCGGCGACAACCCCCACCGCGATCACGGCGAAGACGGCGAGGATGATCCAGCGGCGGTCAGGTCCCTGCTGCTCCACGGCGCGGAACCCTATTGCACCGGGACGACAGAGATCTACGATCCGATGCGTGGCCCCCTCCCCCCTGCTCACCCCGCTCGCCGCCGCCGTTCTCCACGTCGGCGATCCGGAGCGGATTCTGCAGATCGAGTGCGGGGACGGCGACGGGGCGCTGTTCCTCGCCCGCGAGTTCCCGAGCGCCCGGGTTCGCGGCGTCGACCGCTCCGAGGAGGCGATTCGGGCCGCCACCGCCCGCGTCGGGCTCGACCCCGAGGGGCGGGTCGCCTTCAAGCAAGGCAAGCCGCCCTCGCTTCCGTTCCCCGATGACCAGTTCGACCTGCTCGCCGCCCTCGATGCCCTTCCCGCCGCCGGCGAGGCCGCGCGGGTGCTGCGTCCCGGCGGCTTCCTCGCCCTGGCGGCATCCGAGTCCCCCGAGGTGCTCGGCGGCTTCCGCGGCGCCCTGGCGCGCCGCCGCCTCGCCCGCCACGGCTTCGAGTCGATCTGGTCTGAAGCGGCCGGCGACGGCAGCTTCTCTGTCCTGCGGCTGCGGGGCGGCGGCGCCCCGGGCCTCGCCCTCTAGGCTCCAGCGCGAATGGAGATCGCCGGGACGCCGCTGACCCTGCTCGTCAACCCCTCCTCCGCGGGCGGCAAGAGCCTGAAGCTGCTGCCGCGGGTGGAGGCGGCTCTGGACGCCCGCCGTGCCGTCTTTCGGGTCGAGAAGACGCGCAGCCTCGAGCACGGCGCCGAGCTGGCGCTGCGGGCGGTCGAGCTCGGCGAGATCCCGGTGGTCGTCTCCGGCGACGGCCTGCTGGGGACGGTCGGGGGCGCGATGGCCGGCGCCGAGGCGCCCCTCGGCCTGATCCCGGCCGGCCGCGGCAACGACCTGGCGCGGGCGCTGGGGATCCCGGACGAGCCCGAGGCCGCCGTCGAGGTGGTGCTCGGCGGCACCAGCCGGCGGATCGACGTCGGCGAGGCCAACGGCAAGCGCTTCCTCGGCATCGCCAGCGTCGGTTTCGACTCCGAATGTAACCGCCTCGCCAACGAAACGCACTGGCTCCGCGGCAACTCCGTCTACGCCTACTCGATGGTCCGCACTCTGATCGGTTGGCGCAGCGCCCGCTTCACCCTCGCGGTCGGCGACGAACGCAAGCGGATCAGCGGCTACTTCGTCGCCGTCGCCAACAACAGTGTCTACGGCGGCGGCATGTACATCGCCCCGAACGCCGAGCTCGACGACGGCGAGTTCGACGTCGTCTCGATCGGCGAGGGCGGCAAGTTGCGCTTCCTCCTCGGCCTCAAGGACGTGCTCAAGGGGACGCACCTAGAGAAGGACGAAGTCGACGTCTTCCGCGCCCCGCGGCTGCAGATCGAAGCCAGCCGCCCCTTCCCCGTCTACGCCGACGGCGACCACCTCACCGACCTGCCGGTCTCGCTGCGGGTGCTGCCGCGCAGCCTCTCGATCCTCGTCCCGGCCGCCCGAGAGGCCTAGGCGCGGTGGCAGGCAACGGCAGCGCCAGAGGCGGCCTCTTCGGCGCCAAGCTGGCGCTCTCGCGGGCGCTCGGCGCCGCCAGCCGGGCCAGCGGCCGCGGCGGCGGTACGACCCTGCCGGGACGCGTGCTGCTGCGGATGGAGCCGGAAGCGATCGCCCGACTCGGCGACCGCCTCGACCGAGGCGCGACGATCGTCAGCGCCACCAACGGCAAGACGACGACCGCCGGGATGATCGCCGCGATCCTCGCCGCCGACAGCCGGTGCCCGGTCCACAACCGCGCCGGCTCGAACATGACCTGGGGCGTCGCCACGGCGCTGCTCGAGCAGCGGGGCGAGGAGGGCCTTTTCGAGGTCGACGAGGCCTGGCTGCCGCGGGTCGCCGAGCAGCTCGATCCCTCATTGATCGTCCTCGGCAACCTCTTCCGCGACCAGCTCGATCGCTACGGCGAGATGGAGGCCCTGGCCGACGACTGGGCGGGGACGGTGGCGGCGCGGGTCGGCTTGACCCAGTTCGTCCTCAACGCCGACGACCCGCTGATCGCCGACCTCGGCCGCGACCCAGCCGGCGAGCGACGTGAGGGTGTCCTCTACTTTGGGATTGAGGACAAGGCGCAGGCACTGCCCGAGCTCCAGCACGCCTTCGACGCCAAGCATTGCCGCCGCTGCGGCTACCCCTACGCCTACGAGCGCGCCTTCGTCGGCCATCTCGGTCACTACTCCTGCCCCAACTGCGGGGCCGAGCGGCCGCGGCCCGAGGTCGCGGCGACCGCGATCGAGCTGCACGGGATGGACGGCTCGCGGTCGCGGGTTCGACACCCGTCCGGGGAGATCGAGCTGAACCTGCCTCTGCCGGGCCTCTACAACGTCTACAACGCCCTCGCCGCGGTGGCGGCGGGACTGCGGCTCGGGGTCGCGCCGGAGCGGATCGCGAGCGCGCTCGGCGAGATGCGGGCCGCCTTCGGCCGGGTCGAGACGATCCCGGTCAACGGCACGCCCGTCTCGATCCTGCTGATCAAGAACCCGGCCGGCGCCAACGAGGTCCTGCGGACGCTGATGCTGGAGAGCCGCGAACACGCCGACGGGAGCGAGGGGATCGACCTCTGGATCGCCCTCAATGACCGGATCGCCGACGGCCGCGACGTCTCCTGGATCTGGGACGCCGACTTCGAGCTGCTCGCCACGGGCGTCCGCCGCGTCGTCTGCTCGGGGACGCGGGCGCCGGAGATGGCGCTGCGGCTGAAGTACGCCGGCTGGCCGGAGGAGGCGATCGAGGTCGTGCCGGGAATCGAGGCCTCGCTCGACGCCGCGGTCGCCGGCGCGCCCGGACGCCTCTTCTCGCTCCCCACCTACACGGCGCTGCTGGAACTGCGCAAGCTGCTCGCCGATCGCGGCCTGGCGAAGGAGTTCTGGCGGTGAGCGGAGTCGCGGCCATCTGGCACGACGTCGAGTGCGGCAGCTACGCCGCCGACCTACCGCTCTGGGAGGAGCTGGTCGGGCGCGCTGGCGATCCGGTCCTCGAGCTCGGCTGCGGGACCGGCCGGGTGGCACTGCACCTGGCCCGACGCGGCTACGAGGTGATCGGCCTCGATCGCGACCGAGAGCTGCTCGAAGTGCTGGCGGAGCGGGCCGCGGGACTGGATCTCACCACTGAACAGGCCGAGGCTCGCAGCTTCGAGCTCACGCAGCAGGTCGGCCTCGTCCTCGCCCCCACCCACCTGCTGCAGCTTCTGCCTGATCGGGCCGAGCGCAGCGAATGCCTGCGGTGCGTTGCCGAGGCGCTACGCCCCGGCGGCCTGCTCGCCGCCTCGATCATCGAGGAGATGCCGGAGCCCGACGGCGCCCCGCCGCCGCTGCCGGATGTGCGCGAGGTCGACGGCTGGGTCTACTCGAGCCTGGCCGTCGAGGCGGCGGTCGGGCCCGGGGAAATCCTCGTCCGCCGCCTGCGCCACGCGGTCTCGCCGGAGGGTGAGCTGAGCGAGGAACCGAACGAGGTGCGGATCGCAACCTTCTCAGCCGCTTCGCTGGAGGCCGACGCCGAAGCGGCAGGACTACGGCCAGCCGGCCGTCGCGAGATCCCCGAGACCGACCTGCACGTCGGCTCCACCGTCGTCCTCCTGGAAAGGAGCACCTGATGGAGCTGCGCGTCCTCAGCCTGTATCCGGAGCAGATGAACATCTACGCCGACCGCGGCAACATCATCTTCCTGCAGCGGCGCTGCGAGTGGCGCGGAATCGGCTTCTCCCACCGCGGCGCCGGACCCGGCGAGAGCTTCGACCCCAGCGAGCACGACCTCCTCTACATCGGCGGCGGCCAGGACCGCGACCAGAAGGCGGTTGCCGCCGACATGGTGGCGACGAAGCGCGAGGCGGTCGCCGCCGCGGCCGACGACGGCGCCGTGCTGCTGGCGGTCTGCGGCGGTTACCAGCTGCTCGGCCACAGCTACCAGATGGGCGCCGACAGCCTGCCCGGCCTTGGCATCGCCGACCTGGAGACCGTCCGGGAGGAGGGCCCGCGGCTGATCGGCAACGTCTCGATCGAGGCCGACCTCGGCGACGGCCCGCGGCTGATCGCCGGCTTCGAGAACCACGGCGGCCGCACCTATCTCGGCCCCGGCGCCACCCCCCTCGGCAAGGTCGTCTCCGGCCACGGCAACAACGACCGCGACGGCTTCGAGGGCGTCAAACGCGACAACGTCATCGGCACCTACCTGCACGGCCCCTTGCTGCCGAAGAACGCCTGGCTAGCTGACCACCTGATCGCCCTCGCGCTGGAGCGGCGCTACGGCACCCGCCCCGAGCTGGAGCCGCTACCCGACGAGCTCGAGGCCGCCGCTCACGAGTCGGCCCGCAGGGCCGCCTCCAACGCCTGACGCGCTTCCGCGTCCAGGCGCGCGACAACGTCGGCGGCCGGTTCCTCGCGCGCCAGCGCGTATGCCTGGCCGGCCCAGAGGTTGAGGTCCTCGGCCTCGTCGTGCTTGCGGGCGGCGGCGCGGATCGGGGCGGTCGCGTAGTGGATCTCGGGATAGGCCGAGGGAGCGTCGCGATGCTCGGCGAGGAAGCGGTTGACGATGCCGCGGGCGCGGCGGCCGGTGAAAGCACGGGTGATCTCGGTCAGGCCGCCGGCGCGGAGGGCCTGGCGGTGCGGCTCCGAGGTTCCGGCCTCCGGGCAGAGCAGGAAGGCGGTACCGATCTGAGCGGCGCTTGCTCCCGCGGCGAGCACGGCCGCGAGGCCGGCGCCCGTGGCGATGCCGCCGGAGGCGACAAGCGGCAGCTCGACCTCCGCGGCGACCAGCTGCAGCAGGGCGAGCAGGCCGAACGGCTCTCCTGCGCCCTCGTCGTCGAAGCTGCCCTGGTGGGCGCCCGCCTCGTGCCCCTGGACGATCAGCGCGTCGGCGCCGGCGGCAGCAGCCTGCCGGGCCTCCTCCGGCGACGTGACCGTGATCCAGGCCTCCGCCCCGGACGCCTGCAATCCCTCCACCACCTCCGACGGCGGGCAGCCGAAGGTGAAGGAGACGACCGCGACCGGCTCGCGGCGAAGTAGCTCCAGCTTCGCCTCCCAGTCGTCGTCGCTCCATCGCGGCTCCCCCACCTCGGCGCCTGCGGCCTCCCGCAGCCCCTCGACGTAGGGGCCGAAGCGCTCCGGCTGAGAGCGCGGTCCCGGAACGAAGAGGTTGACGCCGAAGCGGTCGGTCAGCTTGCGGGTCGCCGCGATCTCGGCGGCCAGGCCGTCAGCGCTCTTGTAGCCGGCGGCGAGGAAGCCGAGGCCGCCGGCGCCGGCCACGGCGGCAGCCAGCTCAGGGGTCGAGGGGCCGCCGCCCATCGGCGCCTGGACGATCGGCCGCGCCAGGCCGACCATTAGCGCCCGCTGGAGCCGAACCCGCCCTCACCGCGGACCGACTCGCTCAGCGCCCCCGTCTCGACGACATCGGCGGTGGCGATCGGCGTCAGCACCAGCTGCGCGATGCGGTCGCCGGGCTCGACCCGGAAGGTCTCGGCGGGATCGGTGTTGAGCAGCAACACCCGCAGTTCGCCGCGGTAGCCGGAATCGATCAGGCCGGGAGCGTTGACGAGGGCAATGCCATGGTCACGCGCCAGTCCCGAGCGTGGCAGCACCAACCCCGCATGCCCCTCCGGGATCTCCACCCCCACCCCGGTCCCCACACTCCACCGCTCGCCGGGACCGATATGCGCCGCCTCGCAGCTGTAGAGATCCAGGCCGGCGTCGCCATCATGCGCGCGAGAAGGCAACTGCGCCCCCTCTTTCAGCTTCGTCGCCGGTAGCTGCACGCGCGGCAGCCTACTAAGCCACAGCGAGGTCGCTGAACCGGTGCATCTCAGCCGAGGGAACCTTCGCTGTGACCAGCACTCCATCCTCGCGATCAGTTCGCTCCAAATCCCCCGCTACCTCATGCAGCTCGTGCAGGCGGCCGCCCTGGGAGTAGGGGATCAGCAGCTCGACCTCGGTCAGGGTCTCCTCGAAGGCCGCCTCGATCCGCTCGCTTAGAGCGTTGAGCCCCTCCGCCTCCTGGGCGGAGACCAACACCGCCTCGGGGTGGTCGAGCTCGGTTTCGCGCCGCTGCTCCTCGCTCAGCAGGTCGATCTTGTTGAAGACCAGCAGCCGCGGCTTCTCCCCCGCCCCGATCTCCTCCAGGACCTCGTCGACCGCCTGCATGTCGGCGAGCCGCCGCTCCTCGCTTGCCGAGGCGTCGACGACGTGGAGAATCAGGTCGGCGAGCACCGTCTCCTCCAAGGTCGCTTTGAAGGCCTCGACCAGCTGATGGGGCAGCTTCTCGATGAAGCCGACGGTGTCGGTCAGCAGGGCCTCGCGGCCGGAGAGCTCGAAGGTGCGGGTGGTCGGATCGAGGGTGTGGAAGAGGCGGTCGCGGACTTCCACCTCTGCCCCGGTGAGCGCGTTCAGCAGCGTCGACTTGCCGGCGTTGGTGTAGCCGGCGAGGGCGATTCGCGGCAGCGAGGAAGCCTCGCGGCGGGCGCGCATCACCCCGCGGTTCTTCTCGAGCTCGGCGAGCCGCCGCCGCAGCGCCGCGATCCGGTTGCGGGCGAGGCGGCGGTCGGTCTCGATCTGGGTCTCGCCCGGGCCCCTGGTCCCGATCCCACCGCCGAGCCGCTCGAGGTGGGTCCAGAGCCCCCGCATGCGGGCCATGTTGTATTCGAGCTGGGCCAGCTCGACCTGCAGCTTGCCCTCGGCCGAGTGGGCGTGGTCGGCGAAGATGTCAAGGATGACGCTGGTGCGGTCGACCACCGGCACCCCCAGCGCCGCCTCCAGGTTGCGCTCCTGGCGCGGGGCGAGCTCGTCGTCGCAGGCGACCAGGTTGGCTCCGGCGGCGGCGATCTCGGATTTCAGCTCCTGCAGGCGGCCGCGGCCGAAGTAGCGGTCGGGATCGGGTTTCGGCCGCTGCTGGGTTGCCTCGCCGGCGGTCGCCACCCCGGCGGTCCGCAGCAGCTCCTTCAGCTCAGCCAGCGGCTCGCCCTCCTCGCGGCCGTCGATAACCCCGATCACCATCGCCCGCTGGCGGGCCCGCGAGTTCGAGACGCCGGCACCGTTCGCAGACGCCGCGTAGCGGGTCTCGGCCGTCCTGCCGTTTCTCGAAGACTGCACTCAAATGAATTGTACGCCTGGCCGCCCAGCCAGTTAGGGTGGTCTGCGTGAAGGTCTTCGTTACCGGCGGCACCGGCTTCATCGGCGGCGAGGTGGTGCGCCAGCTGCGCGCCCGCGGCGAGCAGGTCACCTGCCTGATCCGCAGCCCGGAGAAAGCTTCGAAGCTGCGCGAGCTCGGGTGCGAGCTGAAACAGGGCGATCTCTCCGATGAGACCGCGATCCGCCAGGGCCTGGCCGACTGCGACGCCGTCATCCACGCCGCGGCGATGTACGAGGTCGGGATCCCGGCCAAGCAGCGCCCGGCGATGTGGGAGGCGAACGTCGCCGGCACCGAGCGAGTGATGAAGATCGCCCTGGAGGAGAAGATCCCGCGGATCGTCTACGTCTCCACCGTCGGCATCTTCGGCAACACGCACAAACAGGTCGTCGACGAGAGCTACAAGAACCCCGAGACCGACTTCACCTCCTACTACGAGGAGACCAAGCTCGAGGCCCACAAGCTCGTCCAGCGGATGATCGACGAGCAGGGCCTGCCGGCGATCATCGTCCAGCCCGGCGGCGTCTACGGCCCCGGCGACACCTCGCAGGTGGCCGACCTGCTCGAGCAGTTCTTCGCCGGCAAGCTGCCGCTGATGCCGTTCCCCGAGCTGGGAATCTGCATGACCCACGTCGAGGACATCGCCGGCGGCATCCTCCTGGCGCTCGACAAGGGCGAGCTCGGCGAGACCTACGTGATCAGCGGGCCGGTGACGACGATGCGCGAGGCGATCGAGACGGTGGCGCGGGTCAGCGGCCGCAAGGCGCCGAAGCGGGCGCTGCCGACCGGACTGATGAAGGCGATGATCCCGTTCGGGCCATTGGTCGGCAAAGTGATGGGACAGCCGCCGAACCTGCGGGAGCTGATCTCCTCAGCCGACAACGTCACCTTCTGGGCGAGCTATGACAAGGCCCAGCGGGAGCTGGGGTATGCGCCGCGGGGGATGGACGAGGGGTTGCGGCAGACTCTCGAAGCGGACGACCGCTTCCCCGCCCCCTCCGCATAAGCTCCCGCGCGTGCGCGTAATCGACGTGATGCATTTGGGGCGGCCCCACGTGATCGGGTGCTGGGAGGTTGAGGGGGCGCTCGTGGATCCGGGGCCTGAGTCTTCGCTGCAGACGGTGATCGATGCCATTGGCGATGAGCAGCCGCAGGCGATTCTGCTGACGCATATCCACCTGGACCACGCCGCTGCCACTGGGGCGATGGTGCGGCGGTGGCCCGACCTGGAGGTCTACGTCCACGAACGCGGGGCGCCGCATTTGATCGATCCCTCGAAGCTGCTGGCCAGTGCGGAGCGGCTTTATGGGGACAAGCTGAACTACTTGTGGGGCGAGATCCTGCCGGTGCCGGAGGAGAACGTGCAGGTGCTCAGCGGCGGCGAGACGGTGCTGGGGATGGAGGTCGCCTACACGCCCGGTCACGCATCCCATCACGTCGCCTACTTCCATGAGGACTCCGGCACCGCGTTCACCGGCGACGTCGCCGCCTGCCGGATCCCGCCCTCGCAGCTGGTGGTGCCCCCGACCCCGCCGCCCGACATCAACCTCGAGGTCTGGGAGGAATCGCTTGACACGGTCGCTGCCTGGGGGCCGCAGCGGCTGGCGCTCACGCACTTCGGCGCCGTCGAGGAGGACGTGCCGGGTCACATCGAGAAGGTGCGGGCGAAACTGCGGGAAGAGGCGGAGCTGGCGCGGCAGATGTCGAAGGAGGAGTACGACGCCGACAACGAGGCGCGGATTCGCAGGGAGCTGGCCGCGGAAGGCATTGAAGGCGACACCGTCGACGAGCTCCTGCAGGCGGTCCCGACCGCCTATCAGTGGAGCGGCCTAGACCGTTACTGGCGCAAGAAGGCCGAGCGCGAAGCTCCATAGGGGGTTATGTCCCCTCCCCCCGGGTACCTGATTCTCCGAGGCAGGGAACCAGGGACTTAAGGAGGACGAGAATGGCCAGGATCTCGCTGCTGCGACGTGCAGTCGTGGCGCTATCCGCATTGATGATCAGCTTTGCCCTACTCGCCGGCACGGCGCAAGCGACGAAGGTGCCCCGCGTGATGGCTGCGCTCGGTGACTCGATTACCCGCGGCTTCAACACCAGCGGGCCGGGCTGCCCCACCGGACCCTCGCTCGACTGCCCGCAGAACTCCTGGGCAACCGGAACCAACCCGGAAGTGGACAGCGTCCGTGAACGGCTCGATGCGATCTCGCCGCTGCCCCTGACCGCCTACAACGACGCCGTCTCCGGGGCGCGCGCGATCAACCTGCTGGGCCAGGCACAGACTGCCGCCGCCCAGGATCCCGACTTCGTCCTGATCGAGATCGGCGCCAACGACGCCTGCGCGCTGCCCTCCCCCACCCCGACCGCGACCTTCCGCGAACAGATCCGGGAAGCATTCGAGGTGCTGGTCTCGGCGAACAAGCAGGTCTACATCCAGCTGATGAGCATCCCCGACATCAACAACCTGCGGACGATCTTCACCGAACCGCCGGATCCGAACGCGATCGGGCGCTGGGAAGCGTTCCACGTCTGTCAGGGCCTGCTCGCCAACCCGCTCTCGACCGAACCCGCTGACGAAGAACGGCGCGAAGCCTTCCGCGCCCAGGTGATCGCCTACAACGAAGCGCTGGCGGAAGTCTGCGCCGAATTCAAGCGCTGCATCTGGGATGACGAAGCGGTCTTCGACTCGAGCTTCACCACCGAAGACGTCGCCACCGTCGCCAACACGCCGACCGCCGACTACTTCCACCCGTCGGTCTCCGGCCAGGCGAAACTCGCCGCCGCGGCCTGGAGCACGACGTTCAACGACTGGCGGCACCGCATGGGCGCCATGGCCCACGCGGGCTAGCCCCGTCTAAGACAAGTGCTCGCGCATGCGCTCGACGGCCTCTTCGATGCGGTCGTCGGGCGCGGTGAGCGCGATGCGGAAGAAGCCCTCGCCGCTCGGCCCGTACATCGAGCCGGGTGAGATGACGACGGCGGCCTCCTCGAGCACGAGCTCGCAGAAGGAGGTCGAGGTGTGGCCCTCCGGGACCGGGGCCCAGACGTAGATGGTGCCCTTCGGCGAGGGGACCTCGACGCCGATCTCGCGCAGGGCGGAGACGACGAGGTCGCGGCGACGGGTGTAGATCGCGTTCATCTGCTGCAGCGGCTCGCTGGGTCCCTCCAGCGCGGCGACGCCGGCCATCTGGATCGCCTCGAAGAGGCCTGAATCGACGTTGGTCTTCAGCCGCCAGTAGGTCTGGATCGCCTCGGCGTTGCCGAGGATCGCCGCACAGCGCCAGCCGGTCATGTTGTAGCCCTTGGAGAGCGAGAAGACCTCGACCCCGACCTCCTTGGCGCCTGGGGTCGAGAGGAAGCTCGGGGCGACGTAGCCGTCGTAGGTGGTCTCCGAGTAGGCGTTGTCGTGGACGACGAGGATCTCGTACTCGCGGGCGAAGGAGACGACGGTGTCGAAGAAGCCCTCCGGGACGGTGGCGCCGGTGGGGTTGTTCGGGTAGTTGATGAACATCAGCCGGGCGCGGTTGGCGATATCGGCCGGGACGGCGGTCAGGTCCGGCGCAAAGCCCAGCTCGGGCACCAGCGGCAGCAGCTCGGCTTTGGCGCCGGCGAGGATCGGGCCGCCGGTGTAGACCGGGTAGCCGGGATCGGAGGAGAGCGCCACGTCCTCGGGGTCGAGGAAGGCGAAGCAGAGGTTGTAGATGCACTCCTTGGCGCCGATCGCCGGGATCACCTCGTTCTTCGGGTCGATCTCGACGCCGAAGCGGCGGTCGTAGAACTCGGCGAAGCCCTGGCGGAACTCGTCGCGGCCGCGGTTGCTCGGGTACTGGTGGTAGGCGGAGTCGGCGACCGCCGCCTGCATCGCCTCGACGATGTGCGGGTAGGTCGGTTCCTCCGGATCGCCGATCCCGAGGCTGATCACGTCGATCCCAGCGGCGCGCTTGTCGGCGATCTGCGCCTCGAGTTCCTGGAACTTGTAGGGAGGGATCGCCTCGAGGCGGCGTGAGGGGTCGCTGATGCTCATCGGCGCGGGAATCTATGCGATCGGCGCCGCCTGCGGCGCCCTACTCGCCGTCCAGCTCGGCCAGCGCCTGCAGCAGCTCCGGGGTCAGCTCGCCGACGAAGACCGGCTCCGCCCAGCCGTCGAGCTGGACGTCGAGATCCGGCGAGATCGCCACCTGCAGCTCCCCCCCTTCCAGCTCGACCACCAGCGGGCTCTCGGCGCCGCGGAGGAAGGCGGTGACGGCGGCGCCGCTGGCGCCGGTCCCGGAGGAGAGCGTCTCCCCCACCCCGCGCTCGAAGATCCGGGCGCGGACCCGGCTGCCGTCGACGGCGAGGAAGGAGACGTTGGTCCGGTTGGGGAAGAGCTGGTGCCCTTCGATCCCCGGCCCGATCTCGCCGAGGTCGAGCTGATCGAGCTCCTCCGCGGCGACGACGATCGCACACTGCGGGTTGCCGATCGAGACGTGCTGGAACTCCCAGCTGCGCCCACCGGCCTCGAGCGTGCCACGGCCGTCCTCGCCGCCGGTGGGAAAGTCCTTGGAGGTCGTGGAAGCCCGACCCATGTCGACCGAGCAGGTCAGCTCACCGGTTATCGTCGGCCGGATCGGCCCCGCGGCGGTGCCGATCGTGAACTCGTCCGCGTCGGTCCAGCCGTTGCGACGCAGGTAGAGGATCGCCTCGCGGGCACCGTTGCCGGAGAGCTCGGCCTCGGAGCCGTCGGGGTTGAAGATCCGCAGCTCGGCGACGAACTCGGGCTTCTCGCTGCGCGAGAGCAGCAGGACCCCGTCGGAGCCGACCCCGAAGTGCTGGTCGCAGAGCCACTCGATCCGGCTTGCCGTCAGCTCCCACGGAAGCTGCTCCGCCTCGAGGATCAGGTAGTCGTTGCCCAGGGCCTGCCACTTCTCGAAGCGCACAGCCGGGGAGACTATTTCAGTTCGTCACCCATAACGCGCTCGGTTTAGAAACCGAGTAAGTGGCCGAGAAGCTGGCGTTGAGAGGACAATTTTTTTCTTCCGTCAGTTTTTCCCGAGCCAAAGGCTGTGGTTTGGCCTGCGGGATTTCGAAGGTCGCCGGTTTGCCCCCAAGCACGCTGAAATCGATCGTCGGCTGTTTTGCGTCGCGGACGAAGTCGCAGTACAGCGGAAGCAGGGCACAGGAGACCCGCAGTTTCGGCCGGAACGAGAGCTCCCCGTTTTTCATGCCCGTGGCTTTGAACCACGCCGCATATGGAGTTTCCCGGGTGGCAATATCGCATTTGATCCCATCCCCCACCCCGCAGGTCGAGAAGGAGATGGTTTCGACGCTCGCCGTGACCCGCGGCTGGCCTTTGTCCTGGGTGACCTGGCCGGTCATCAACGAGCTCTGACAGTCGATGTCGTAGGTGGCGGAACCAATCACGACGCTGATACGGAGTTTCGTCGCCGACGCCTGGATCGACGTGCCTTTTCCCCAAGTGGCCCCTTTGCAGGGGTCTTCGCTCGCCTGGCACAGTTTCGTCCCCTGCTGGACGGCGATGCCGGTGGCCGATCCTTCGCTCGTAGCGGTGATCGTGGACGCGCCGGAGACCGCGCCGTCTTCTTTCGCGCCCGTGCCGGCAAAAGGGCAGAGGAAGCTGTCTTTGAGGATGGTGTATTTCAGTTTTTTCAGGCTTGTAGTTGCGACAAAGCTGTTCGTCGATCCTGTGTTGTCCACGTAGTTCATGCCGGAGAGGCCGCTTTGGCCTTCGATCTTCGCTTCGCAGTTGAGAGCCGGGAGCGAGATGAGAATGAATTTGCCGGCTGCGCATGAGAGGTCGGCGGTACCGGGGAATTCGTCCGTCGCGGTCATTTCCCCGCTGTGCAGAACGTATTCACATCCGGTGGTCGCGATCGTGCCGGCGGCGCCGAGGGCCGAGCATTCGGAATATTTCGGCGTCACCCGCAGAGTTTCCGCCGGTGCTTCGAGGGAGCCTTCAAAAGTCGCTCCTTCACAGGAGAGTTTGAGCGATTCGCCTTCGAAGACAGCGGTTTCGCTCTGCAGTTTCCCGCTCACCGTAGCCGGAAAGGCGTCGGTGTCGAATCCGCTTTCGGCGGTGGCTCCGGCTGGCACTGCCGCGCCTGCCAGCAGGCCGACTATCAACAGAGCGAGAGCCCAGCGAGCTCGGTGCATGTGAAATACCTACCACGGGTTACTTATTAGCGCAAAGAATTTGAACTAAAACTTCCGCGGTCTCTCTATCTTCGTGTCTTCGCTCGACCCGGTGGAGGCAGGGAATTTTCCGCATCCAGGTCAGCTGGCGGCGAGCGTAGTTGCGGGAGCGCTTCTTCATCCCCTCCAGGTCGCCGGCGAGGACCTCGTCAAAGCCAAGCGCCTTGCGGGCCGTGCGCCCGGGTCCCAGCGCATCGGCCCGCCGCGCCTCCTCGGCGGCACCGGCAGCGACGATCGCCTCCGTCCGCGCGTCAATCCGCTCGTAGAGCTGCGCCCGGTCCATGTCGAGCCCGAAGATCGTGGTCGGATGCCGCGTCTCCGGCGACCACAGCTCGGACTCCTCCGATTCCGCCGGCACCTTCCGCAACGAAAGCTCCGCCAGTGCCGCCCGCAGATACAACCCGGTCCCCCCCACCACGATCGGCCGCCGCCCCGCCGCCAGAGCCGAATCGATCTCAGCGTGGGCTAGCGGCATGTAGTCCCCGATCGAAAAGTCGGAGGTGATCGGCACGAAGCTGAGCAGCCGATGCTCTAGTTGCGCCTGCTCCTCCGGCGTAGCGGCACCGGTCAGCGTCTCCAGCCCCTCATAGACCTGCAAGGCATCGCAATTGATCGCAACGGGGTCCTCCCCCCGGTCCCGAAGGAGCTTGGCCAGCTCGATAGCCACCCCGGTCTTGCCGACCCCAGTAGGGCCGAAGATCGCGATTACGTTCAAAGAAGGTGGGTGAGGGGCCGAGCCGAGACGCCGCTCAGCGTCTGCGAGGTTGCCGACTCGATCTCGACGGGGACGAACTCACCGGGCCGCGCTTCGCCGTCGAAGTTGACCGCCTTGCCGTGCCGGGTCCGCCCCCGCAGCTTGGTCTCATCCGTGCGGCTGGTGCCTTCGACCAGGACATCGAGCGTCCGCCCGACGAACCGCTGGGCCCGCTCGGCCGCCCGCCGCTGCACCGCCTCCACCAGGCGTTCCATCCGCTCGACCTTGACCGGGTGCGGCAGCTGGTCCTCCATCGTCGCCGCCTCGGTTTCACGCCGCGGCGAGAAGACGAAGGTAAAGGCGCCGTCGTAGCCGACCTCCTCGACCACTTCCAGCGTCTCGGCGAAGTCGGCCTCGGTCTCGCCGGGGAAGCCGACGATGATGTCGGTGGTGATCGCACAGTCGGGGACGTGCTCGCGGATCAGCGCCACCCGGTCCATGTAGCGCTGGCGGTTGTAGGTGCGGCGCATCCGTTTCAGCACCGCGCTCGAGCCCGACTGCAGCGGCAGGTGGATCTGCTCGCAGAGGGCAGTCAGCTCGGCGTGGGCGAGGATCACGTCCTCCTTCATGTCCTTGGGATGCGGGCTGGTGTAGCGGATCCGCTCGATCCCCTCGATCGCGTCGACCCGCCGCAGCAGATCCGAGAAGCCGATCCGCTCCTCGCCCGGCAGGTCGCGCCCGTAGCTGTTGACGTTCTGGCCCAGCAGGGTCACCTCGACGACGCCCTCGGCGGCGAGCGCCTCGGCCTCGGCGACCAGCTCGTCGGGATCGCGACTGACCTCGCGGCCGCGGGTTGAGGGAACGATGCAATAGGAGCAGACGCAGTTGCAACCCTGGGAGATCTGCAGCCAGCCCTGGAACTCGCGCTCGCGGCGGGTCGGCAGGTGGCCGGAGAAGTCCTCGAACTCGAAGTAGCCCTGGGCGGTGATCGAGTCGGAGTTGAGGAACTCGGCCAGCTTGTGGATCTGGCCGGGGCCGAAGGCGACGTCGACGAAGGGGAACCTCTCAAAGACCTCCTCCTTGACCGACTGCGCCCAGCAGCCGCCGACCCCGACGATCCGCTCCGGATCCTCGCTCTTCAGCCGTTTCGCCTGTCCGAGATGGGCGATGAAGCGGCTGTCGGCCGACTCGCGGATCGAACAGGTGTTGAAGAGGATCAGGTCGGCCTCCTCGCGGCTCGGCACCTCCTCGTAGCCGAGCGAGGCCAGCATCCCCCGCATCCGCTCGGAGTCGTGCACGTTCATCTGGCACCCGAAGGTGGTGACGTGGAACCGCTTGGCCATCAGACGCAGGGTAGCGTCGGCACTACTTGACGGTCAGCGTGCCTTCCATGCCGGCCTCGCGGTGACCCGGGACGGAGCAGTAGAAGGTGTAGGTGCCGGCTTTGAGGTCGGCGGTCTCGGATTCTTCGCCTTCGCTGATCGGTTCGAACCCGGCGAGTTCTTTGCCGTTTTCTTCGATCACCACGTTGTGCGGGATCGCCGAGGGGTTTTTGAAGTCGATCGTGACTTCGCCGGCTTTCGCTTCCAATTCGGTCGTGTCGAAAGCCAGCGCGGCTTCGTCCGCTTCCACGTCGAGCGTCGTGCTTGCAGCTCCGCCGGTTTCGTTTTCGGTCGGGCCGACCGGTTCTTCGCCTTCGATCGAGCCTTCGGCGCCTTTTTCAGCCTGTTCTTCGGCCTCCTCGGTTTCGCCGCCCTGGGCGCCGCCTTCGTTTTCGTAGGGACCGGAGGTCTCGCCTTTTTCGATCTCTTCGTTGAACTTCGCGTACTCGGCGGCCTTCGCCTCGTGCTCTTCGCCCGAGTACCGGGTGGCGAAGGTGGTCGCAGCGACGACGAAGACGACGAACCAGAGGATCACCAGCGGCAGCGCTTTGCCGGGGAATCCCTTCAGTTTCAGGCCGGCAAAGCTGACCACCAGCGCGGAGACGGCAAGGACGATGCCGCAGACGTAAAAGAGGGTCTCGTTATCCATAGGCGGCGGCCATCCTATAGAGGTCGATACCCGCCTCGCCGTGAGGCGAAAGCGGCCTTAAGCCGCCCTCACCTCAGCCGCCGGGGCGGCGTCCTCGGCCGGCGCGGCCGGAGCCTCCTCGCCGTCGATCCCAAGCCCGGCCCGGATCTTCGTTTCCAGCTCCAGGGCCAGCTCCGGGTTGTCAACCAGGAACTGTTTGGCGTTGTTGCGCCCCTGGCCGAGACGGGTCTCGCCGTAGGAGAAGAAGGAGCCGGATTTCTGGACCAGATCCTGCTCCATCCCGAAGTCGAGCAGCCCGCCCTCGCGGGAGATCCCAACTCCGTACTCGATGTCGAATTCCGCCTGCCGGAACGGCGAGGCGACCTTGTTCTTGACGACTTTGACGCGAACCCGGTTGCCGACCGCCTCGGTCCCTTCCTTCAGCGTCTCGATCCGGCGGATGTCGAGCCGATGCGAGGCGTAGAACTTCAGCGCCCGGCCGCCCGGCTGAGTCTCCGGCGAGCCGAACTGGACGCCGACCTTTTCGCGGATCTGGTTGGTGAAGATGCAGACGGTGTTGGTCCGGTTGAGGTTTCCGGCTAGTTTCCGCATCGCCTGCGACATCAGCCGTGCCTGCAGCCCGACCGTGGTGTCGCCGATCTGGCCGTCGAGCTCTGCTTTCGGGGTCAGCGCCGCAACCGAGTCGATCGCGACCACGTCGACCGCGGCGGAGGCGATCAGCCGGTCGGCGATCTGCAGCGCCTGCTCGCCGTAGTCGGGCTGGGAGACCAGCAGCTCGTCGGTGTCGACGCCGATCGCCCGCGAGTAGACGGGGTCGATCGCATGCTCGGTGTCGATGAAGGCGCAGACGCCGCCCATCGCCTGGGCCTGGGCGATGATGTGGTTGACGAGCGTCGTCTTACCCGAGGACTCCGGGCCGAAGATCTCGACGATGCGGCCGCGCGGGACGCCGCCGATGCCGAGCGCCAGGTCGAGTGACAGCGCCCCGGTCGGAATCGACTCCACCTTGACGGTGCCCTTGTCGCCGAGCCGCATCAGGGAGCCCTCGCCGAACTCCCGTTTGATCCCGGTTACCGCGCTCTCCAGCGCCGCGTCTTTCGCTTTGGCCTCTTTGGCCGATGCCTCTCTCAAGTTCGCTTTCGCCATCTAGATCACCTCACTGCCGCCCCCTCCGGGCAGCTCGACTTGGGCCAACGGCACGTACTGCGCACCACTCGGCAGAAGGACAGAACGGTAGAGCGTCATCCGGACAGAAATCCGGGGCTCTGACAGCTCCTCCGGGATCGCTCCCGGAGGAGCTGAGACGACCGCCGGCCGCCTCGATCCCCGCGCCTCGGGACGAACCCGAGCCACGGTCACATGCGGCCAAAACGGCCGCTTCTCGGGCTCGTAGAAGCCCGCCTCGACAAGTCTCTCCTGCAGCCCCGCCTGCAGCACCTCGGCGCCCGGGGAGATCACCGGCAGCGCGTAAAGCCGCGCCCGTCCCCGCGGCGGCCGCGGCTCGGGGTCCCGCAACTCCACCCAGGGCGCCGGCGCAGAGCTCTCGCGCACCGCCGCCGCGATCTCCTCGATCTCCTCCTCGGGCCGGTAGCCGAGGAAGGCAAGGGTGATGTGGAGCGACTCCGGCGCCACCGGCCGCAGGGCGGGGTCGGCCAGGGCCTCCCGGGCCCAGCCGACCAGGCCCGCGCGGGTCTCCTCCGGCAAGTCGAGTGCGACGAACAGGCGCGCGCGGGGGCTCTTGAGTCGCTCCTTGGCCACGGCCGCCACGCTACGGGGCCGCGACGCACGAAACAACGCGCTAAAGCAACTTTTGCGTCACGACTTCTCGCCGTCTCCCTCACCGAGGAGCTGGCGCAGCAGGTGCATCCCCACCAGGGCCGAGCGTTCGCGGATGTCGGGACGCCCGCCGGGGATCACCGGGTCGCGGGCGATCGCGGTTCCGTCGGCGAGGCGGGCGTTGAAACAGACGTAGCCGACCGGTTTCTCCTCCGAGCCGCCGCCGGGCCCGGCGATGCCGGTGATTGAGACCGCCACGTCGGCGTCAAAGCGCTCGATCGCCCCGATCGCCATCGCCTCGGCGACCTCCGGCGAGACCGCCCCCTTCGCTTCGATCAGCTCCGGATCGACCCCCAGCAGCTCCGCCTTCGCCTCGTTCGAGTAGGCGACGACGCCACCGGCGAAGTACTCCGAGGCCCCCGCCAGGTCGGTGATCCGGGCGGCCAGCAGGCCGCCGCTGCAGGACTCGGCCAAGGCGAGCTTGCGGCCGAGCAGGAGGGTCGCCACCTGGGCGTCGATCGACTCGCCATCGAGGCTGAAGGTCTCGCGCCGGTGCCGCCGCGCCAGCCCCTCGCGCACCTCCTCGGCGATCGCGGCGGCCTCGTCGCGGTAGCGGACGTCGATCTCGATCTCGCCTTTGCGCAGGCAGGTGGTGATCTCCACCGCTCCCAGCTCGAGTCCCTCGGACTCCATCTCCCGCAGGCTCTTGGCGATTTCGGACTCCGGCACTCCGAACATCCGCATCGTGTAGGCGCGGAGCGGCGTCGCCCGCGCCAGAATCTCCTTCACCGGCCCGGTCTCCACCGCCGCCTCCCACATCGGCTGCAGCTCGCGTGGCGGCCCCGGGAGGACGATCACGACCCGCTCACCGGCGGGTACGACAAGCCCTGGCGCGGTTCCCACGGGATCGAGCGCGGTCGCGCCCTCCGGCACCATCGCCTGCTTGCGGTTCGAGTCGCGCATCGCCGCCTCGTCGAGCCGGAAGCGCTGGGCGAAGCCGCTGAGGATCTCGGCGATCTTCGCCTCCATCGCCTCGTCGAGGACCATCTCGCGGCCGGCGAAGCGGGCGACGACCTCCGCCGTGAGGTCGTCGGCGGTCGGTCCGAGGCCGCCGCTGGTGACGATCAGGTCCATCCCCTCCGCGGCCAGGAAGCGCAGCGCCGCCTCGAGGTCGTCGGGACGGTCGGCGACGACCATGATGTGGGCGACCTCCACCCCACGCTCGGCGAGCCGCTCGGAGACCCAAGGCCCGTTGGCATCGGAGATGCGCCCGGTCAGGACCTCGGTCCCGGTGACGATGATGCCGGCGCGAATCACCCGGCGGAAGCTACCGGAGAGGCACCGCCTGGCCGACCCGCGGACCCTTGGGCGGCGCCGGCCCGGATCCGTTGCCGGAATCGTCAGAACCGCCGCCGGTCGAGAGCCCGATCACCAGCAGCGCCGCGATCACCAGCGCCGTCACCGCCGCCGCCAGCAACCGCGGTGAGATCCTGTTGCGCCCCCGGCGCCGCTCCCGCACCACCGGCCGCGGCCGCGGATCGACCCGCGGCAGCCGCTCTCCCGGACGGGCGGCGCCGCGGCTGGCACGCTGCTCCTCCGCCAGCCGGTCGCCATCGAGGCCGAGGTAGTTCCCGTAGGTGCGGATGAAGGCCCGGGCGTAGGTGTCGCCGGGCAGCTGGTCCCATTCGTCGTTCTCGAGTGCCCCCAGATAGCGGCCGCGGATCTTCGTCGCCTCTTCGACCTGCTGCAGGCTCAGCTTCTTACGAGTCCTGGCCTCGCGAAGCTTGATCCCGACACCATCGTCCACATCCCCATTTTGCGGCTATTTGAGCCGCGACGCAAAGTCTTTCGAGATTTAGGCGTCGGGATCGGAGTCAGCCGCGACTTGTGCCGGCTCGGCGTCGCCGTTGCTGAGGACCCGAGGAAGGTCGGCCTGGGTGATCAGCACCTGGCGCGGTTTCGAGCCCTCGTAGCCGGAGATGACGCCACGCCGCTCGAGCATGTCGATCAGGCGCCCGGCGCGGGTGTAGCCGACCCGCAGCCGCCGCTGGACCATCGAGACCGAGGCGGTCTCGGTTTGCACGACCAGGCGGATCGCCTCGTCGAGCAGATCGTCGCTGTCGGGGTCGAAGTCGTCGTCGCGATCCTCGCTCTCAGCCTCCTGCGGGGTCTCCAGCAGCTCGTCCTCGAAGTCCGGTTCCCCCTGCTTGGCCCAGTGCCCGGTGATGCGGGCGATCTCGTCCTCGGTGACAAAGGCTCCCTGGACGCGCGAGAGTTTCGAGGTGCCGGCGCCGCGGAAGAGCATGTCTCCTTGCCCGAGCAGGGTCTCCGCCCCGCCCTGGTCGAGGATCACCCGCGAGTCGGTCTGCGAGGAGACGGCGAAGGCGATCCGCGAGGGGATATTGACCTTGATCGTGCCGGTGATGATGTCGGTCGAGGGGCGCTGGGTCGCCAGGACCAGGTGGATGCCGGTGGCGCGCGACTTCTGCGCCAGGCGGATGATCGAGTCCTCGACTTCGGCCGGGGCGACCATCATCAGGTCCGCGAGCTCGTCAATCACGCAGAGGATGTGCGGCAGCGGCGCGATCCCCTTCTTGCGGCGGATCCGGTTCAGTTCCTCGAGGTTGCGGGCGCGGGCCTCGCTCATGATCCCGTAGCGGCTCTCCATCTCGCCGATCAGGTTCGAGAGGACGTTGGCCGCCAGCCGCGGCGAGGTGACCACCGGCGTCAGCAGATGCGGGACGTTCTCGTAGTGGTTGAGCTCGACCTGCTTGGGGTCGACCAGGACCAGACGCACTTCGTTCGGCGAGGCCTGCATCAGGATCGAGGAGAGGATCGCGTTGACGCAGCCGCTCTTGCCCGAGCCGGTGGTGCCGGCGACGAGGACGTGCGGCATCTTCGCGATGTCGGTCCAGACCGGGTTGCCGTCGATCCCCTTGCCGAGCCAGGCGACCAGCGGCGAGGTCTTCTCCGGCCGGCCGGCGTAGATGTCGCCGAGGCGGACCATCTTGCGGGTCCGGTTGGGGACCTCGACTCCTACCGCCTGCTTGCCGGGGATCGGGGCGAGGATGCGGATGTCGGTCGAGGCGAGCGCGTAGGCGATGTCGTTGGCGAGCTCGGTGACTTTCTTGACTTTGGTCCCCGGCGCCAGGCGCAGCTCGAAGCGGGAGACGTGGGGGCCGCTGACGACGCCAACGATCTTCGCCTCGACGCCGAAGTGGCCGAGCGTCTCGACCAGCTTGCGGCCGACCGCTTCCTGGTCGCGCGGATCGGGTCCTTTCTCGCCCTTACCGCGCTCGAGCAGCTTCGGCGGGGGCGGCCGGTAGTCGATCTCTTCCGACATCGTGACGCCGCGTTTGCTGCCCATCGGGGTGAGCCCGGCGTGCGCCCGGTCCCCCTCGTCGACCACGGCGACGGCGTCGGCGGAGTCGTAGTTCTGCAGCTCCACTTTCTGCGGTGGCTCCTCGGCGTCGTCCTCGGCCGGGAGGACGTGGGTCGCGGTGTCGGCCTCGTCCTGGGCGTCGAAGATCTGCGAGTCGAAGTCATCCTCCTCGGCGAGGGCGACCGTCGGTTCGAAGTCCTCGTCCTCCTCCGGGTAGGCGCTCATCACGTCGGTGGGTCCGGCGAGGGTGGCGGCCTCGGCCCGCGCCTCGCGGTGCTCGCGCCAGTCGGCGTGGGTCCTGGCGACGGTGCGGGCGGCCGCGTCGCCGCCGGCGAAGACGCCGCGGAAGAGCGCCCGCAGAGATCGGCCGATGCCGCGTGCGAGCGCGGACACGGAGGTGCCGGTGAGCAGCATCCCGCCGATCAGCAGCAAGAGGACGGTGAAGATGCGGGCGCCGATCGTCCCGAAGAGGTAGACGAGGCCGGTTTCGACCCCGTAACCGACCTTGCCGCCTTCCCAGCCGAAGAAGAGGACGAAGACGAGATAGACCCCGAAGGCGACCAGAAAGAGGCCGATCAGGTCGAGGTGGCGCTGCTCGAGCCCAGCCGGCAGGTGCAGGCCGCCTTTGGCGCCGCCCCTCGCTTTCGGCTTCCGTTTCGACGCAGCTTTGCCTTTGCGGGCCGCTCCGCCCCGCTTCTTACGCACGAACATGGTCCCCCGTTCGACGCCGAGGCCTCGAGCCCTGCGGGTAAATTCGCTCTAAAAGTCGCGAGGAGCGGCGAATTCCGCCGCTACCATCGCTTTGTGCTCTCTGAAGTGGAACAGGTAGGCGGCCGCGTCCTCGTCGTCGAGGACGACGTCGACATCGCCGACGTCCTCCGTCGCTCGCTCCGCAACGAGGGCTATGAAGTCCGCACCTCCGCCGACGGGACCGAGGCGCTCGACGTCGCCGCCGGCTTCGTCCCCGACCTCGTCGTCCTCGATCTCGGCCTGCCGGGACTGGACGGAATCGAGGTCTGTCGCCGCCTGCGCAGCGATGGCGACGTGCCGATCCTGATGCTGACCGCCCGCGCCGAGACCGAGGACCGGGTCACCGGCCTCGACAGCGGCGCCGACGACTACCTGGTGAAGCCGTTCGAGCGCCAGGAGCTGCTGGCCCGGATCCGGGCGTTGCTGCGCCGTCGGCCACCGCGCGGCGCCGCCTCCCTGGAGGTTGGCGACCTCGTCCTCAACCCCGACACCCGCGAGGTCCACCGCGGCGAGCGCGAGATCGAGCTGACCAACCGCGAGTTCGAGCTGCTCGAGTTCCTGATGCGCAACGAGCGCCTGGTCGTCTCCCGCGAGCGGTTGCTCGACGAGGTCTGGGGATACGACCCGATGGCAGCGACGAACACGATCGACGTCTTCATCTCCAACCTGCGACGCAAGCTCGAGGCCGGCGACGAGTCGCGCCTGCTCCACACCAAGCGCGGTGCCGGCTACGTCCTCAAGGCGTAAGGCGTTGGGCGCCGCCGCGAGCCGCCTCGGCCGCTTCGGCCGACGCCTCCTGCACCCGCGCTCCTGGCCGGTCCGCTGGCGCCTGGCCGCGGTCTCGGCGGGCCTGACCCTGGTGATCCTGATGCTGTTCGGCGGCGCAATCGGCCAGATCGCCACCCAGCGCATCCGCGACGACTTCAACGGCGAGGTGCGGAGCGCCGTGCAAATCCTCGGCGGCGAAATCCGCATCGTCTATCCCCCCTTCGGGGAACCCGAAGCCCAGAAGGTCCCCTCGCTCGACGCCTTCGTCCTCCCCGATGACGCCTCGGCGCGGGTCCTCGACGTCAACGGGAACACGCTCGGGGAAGGCGGCGTGCATGCGAACGCCCTCGGCTCCCCCCACCCGGGGCTCTCCGACCACAGCGGCATGCGGGTGGCGACCGCGGCGATCACCTCGGATGCCGGCGAAGTGACCGGCTACGTCCAGTACGGGCGCAGCCTCTCCCACGTCGAGGCGACGATCGACCGGGTCTGGCTGCTGATCTTCGGCGGCATCCTCGGCGGCACCCTGCTGGCGGCTCTGGCCGGGGTCGCGATCGCCGGCCGGGCGATGCGGCCGATCGCCTCACTGACCGCCGCGGCGAAGAAGATCGCCGCCACCCGCGACCCCTCGCAGCGGATGCCGGAGCCGACCAACGACGACGAGGTCGGCGAACTGGCCCGGACCCTCGAGCAGATGCTGCGGGCGCTGGACGCCGCCCGGGCCGAACGCGAGGGGGTGATGCAGAAGCAGCGCGAGTTCGTCGCCGACGCCTCGCACGAGCTGCGGACGCCGCTGACCAGCGTCCTCGCCAACCTCGAGCTGCTGCAGGCCTCGCTGGGCGGCGCCGATCAGGCGGAAGACCGAGAGATGGTCGACTCCGCCCTGCGCTCCTCGAAGCGGATGGGCCGGCTGATCGCCGACCTGCTGCTGCTGGCCCGGGCCGACGCCGGCCGCCTTCCCTCCCACCGCCGCGTCGACCTCGCCGAAATCGCCGGCGATGCCGCCGCCGAGGTGGCGCCGCTGATGGGAGATCGCGAGCTCATCTTGGACAACGAGAAGCCGCTGCGGGTGGAAGGCAGCCGCGACGAGCTGCACCGGATGGTCCTCAACCTGCTCGACAACGCGATCCGCCACACCCCCCGCGGCTCCTGCGTCGAACTACACCTCTGCGAGAACAACAGCGACGCCGTGGTCGAAGTCGCCGACAACGGCCCGGGGATCCCGGAGGCGATGCGAAGCCAGGTCTTCGACCGCTTCGTCCGCGGCACCGGCCCCGCCGACACCGCCCGCGGCACCGGTACCGGCCTCGGCCTAGCGATCGTCAGCGCCGTCGCCGCCTCCCACGGCGGCACCGTCGAGGTCCGCGAATCCCAATCCGGCGGCGCCCTCTTCCGCGCCCGCATCCCCCTCGCCGAGAGCCCAAAACGGGCCGCCAAACCTTTAGAGGCGCTTTAGAGGCCACCCCTAGATTCCCCCGTGGACGAGACACACTAGCCCGCCGAGGTTTCTCCCCAGAAATTGCCTCGGCGGGCTTTTTCTTTGCTCTCTAGACCTCGATGACGACGGGCAGGATCATCGGGCGGCGGCGGAGGCGCTGCCAGGTGAATTTGCCGATTGCCTCGTGGAGGTCCTCCTCGATCAGGTGGGGCTCGCGGTTGCCGTTGTTGGCGGCTTCGTCGAGGACGTCTTCGACCAGGTCTTTGAGGTCCTCGACCAGGTTGTCGGCTTCGTCGAGGAAGGGGACGCCGCGGAAGATCACCTCGGGGTCGGCGACGATGGCGCCGTTGTCGTTGGAGAGGGTCGCGACGACGATGAAGATGCCGTCCTCGGAGATCGCCCGGCGGTCGCGCAGGGCGGCGTCGTCGGGCTCGCCGATGTTGACGCCGTCGACGTAGATGACGCCGGCGTGGATGTCCTCGCCAAAGCTGGCACCGTCGCCGTCGAGCTCCAACGGCAAGCCGTTGCGGCCCTGGAAGATGCGATCGGACTCGATCCCGACCGCTTCGGCCAGTTCGGAGTGCAGCCGCAGCCGCTTGTAGTCGCCGTGGACCGGCATCACGTAGCGCGGCTTGGTCAGGTTCAGCATCAGCTTGATCTCCTCCTGCCAGCCGTGACCGGAGGCGTGGATCGGCGCGTCTTTGGCGGTGATCACGGTGGCGCCGATCTCGTAGATGCGGTCGATCGTCTCGTTGACCGCCCGCTCGTTGCCGGGCACCGGGGTCGCCGAGAAGACGACGGTGTCGCCCGAGTGCAGCTGCACGTCGCGGTGGTCGTTGTTGGCCATCCGCCGCAGCGCCGAGAGTGGCTCGCCCTGGCTGCCGGTGGAGATGACGACGACTTTCTCGTCCGGAAAGTCCTCGATCTCCCGCGGCTGGATGAAGATCCCGTCGGGCGCGTTGGCGATGCCGAGGTTGGAGGCGATGTTGAAGTTCTTACGCATCGAGCGCCCGACCAGCGCCACTTTGCGGTCGAGCCGGACCGCGGCGTCGATCACCTGCTGGACGCGGTGGATGTTGGAGGCAAACGAGGTGACGATGATCCGGCCCTTGCAGCGGGAGAACTGCTGCAGCAGCGCCGGCCCGACGCTCGACTCCGAAGGCGCCACGCCCGGCCGGTCGGCATTGGTTGAGTCGCCGCAGAGCAGCAGCAGCCCTTCCTTGCCGAGCTCGGCCAGTCGCGAGACGTCCGCGGGGCGGCCGTCGACCGGGGTCTGGTCGAACTTGTAGTCGCCGGTCATCAGGACCGAACCAGCCTCGGTCTTCAGTAGCACCGCCCGCATATCGGGGATCGAATGGGCAAGGTGGATCAGCTCGAGCTCGAAGGGGCCGCAACGCACCTTCTCCCCCGGCGGCAGCTCCTGCAGCGGCGCGCTCTCGCCGAGCTTGTGCTCGTCGAGCTTGGAGCGGACCATGCCGACGGTCAGCAGGCCGCCGTAGATCTTCGGCGGCATCCCGATCTCTTTGAGGACGTAGGGCAGCGCCCCGACGTGGTCCTCGTGACCGTGGGTGAGGACGATCGCCTCGATGTCGTCGGCGCGCTCGCGCAGGTATGAGAAGTCCGGCAGCACGAGGTCGATCCCGTGCATCTCGGCGGTCGGGAACATCAGCCCCGTGTCGACGACGACGATGCGGCCGTCGTACTCGATCACGGTCATGTTCTTGCCGATCTCGCCGAGGCCGCCCAAGGGCAGCACTCGAAGTTTGCTTGGCACTAGTTGTTACTCACTCTCTTGTTGATGGTGTCTAGCTGGCGACCGCGACGCCGGCAGCATCGAGACCGGCCTTGATGGCGGCTCTCTGCTCCTCGTCGGCGGGCACCAGCGGAAGTCGTAGCCGGTCCTCGCAAAGCCCCAGCATTGCCAGGGCCGCCTTCAGCGGGATCGGGTTGGTGGTGACGGAGGTGGCCTCGTAGGCCGGGGTGATCTCGGCGTCGATCTGGCGGGCGCGGTCGAGGTCCCCGGCCTTCGCCGCGTCCCACATCTCCCGCATCCGCTCGCCGACGATGTGGGAGGCGACGCAGATGCCGCCCCCGCCGCCGAACTCCAGCACGCGGAGGAAGACGTTGTCGTTGCCGGCCAGGACGGTCAGACCCTCGATCGGCTCCAGCTCGTCGTCGTTGGCCTGCTTGACGGCGACGATGTTGTCGACGTCGCGCCCCAGCCCACCCAGCAGCTCGGTGCCGGCGTTGATGACCACCCGCGAGGGGATGTTGTACATCACCATCGGCAGCTCGGGAACAGCGGCGGCGACGGTTTCGAAGTGGGCGCGAATGCCCGCGGCATTGGGCTTGTTGTAGTAGGGGACGACGACCAGGGAGGCATCGGCTCCAGCGTCGGCAGCCATCTTCGTCAGCTCGCAGGAGTGGCGGGTGTCGTTGGTCCCGGTGCCGCAGATCAGCAGGGCCTCGTCGCCTACCTCAGACCGCACCGCTTGCAGCAGCTCGATCTCCTCGCCGTCGGTCAGCGTCGGGCACTCACCTGAGGTCCCGGCGATCACCAGCCCGTGCGAGCCGTGCTCAAGCAGATGCGCCGCCAACCGCCGCGCCGCGTCGTGGTCGACCCTCCCGTCCGCGTCGAACGGGGTCGCCATCGCGGTGAGTACGCCTTCGATCGGCTTCATCTGTTCCAGGGTATCCCGTCTCGCAGTCGCTCGGGCCCCGCACCAACTACAAAAGCTTCTCCAGCCCGACGGTGAAGCGGTCGGGCAGGTCCGCGACTTTGCGGCAGGCGAGGACGACGCCGGGCATGAAGGAGTGGCGGTCGATCGAGTCGTGGCGGATCGAGAGGGTCTGGCCGACGCCGCCGAAGATCACTTCCTGGTGGGCGACGAGTCCGGGTAGGCGAACCGAGTGGATCGGCTGGTGGACGTTGCCGCCGGCGGCGTCGATTAGCTCCTGGGTCCGCTTGGCGGTTCCCGAGGGGGCGTCGAGCTTTTTGTCGTGATGGAGCTCGACGATCTCGCACTCGGGCATGTGCTTGGCGATCGTCTGCGAAACCTCCATCAGCAGCACCGCCCCGATTGCGAAGTTGGGGGCGACGAAGCAGTTGGCCTGCGAGGTCTCGGCCGCCGCGCGGGCGGCCTCGAGGTCGAAGCCGGTGGTGCCGACGACGGTGTGGACGCCGGCCTCCAGGCAGGCCTTGACGTTCGCCAGCGCGGTGTCGGGAACCGTGAAGTCGACGACGACGTCAGCCTCGGCCAGGACCTCGGCCAGCTCGGTCCCCAGCGCTGGGTCGGCCCGGCCGCTCAGCTCCAGACCCTCGGCCTCTTCGACCGCTTCGCAGACGGTCGCGCCCATTTTTCCGGCCGCCCCTGCGACCGCGACCCGCGTCATGCCGCTACGAGGCTCTCGCTGACCGGCGCCAGCGCCTTGCGGAAGCGGTCTTCGTCGGCCCCGACGCAGGCGGCGCTGAGGCGATCGGCGGCGTAGAGCTCGGAGGCCAGCGCCGTCAGGTCGTCGACCTCGATCGCGTCCACTTTGGCCAGCATTTCGTCGAGGTCTTCGATCGGCAGGTCAAACAGGGTCGCGCGGGAGATCCGGGTCATCCGCGCCGCGGTCGACTCCGAGGACAGCACCAGCCGCCCCTTGACGCTCTCCTTCGCCCGCACCAGCTCCTCTGCGGAGACCGGCTCCGAGCGCAGCCGCGCCATCTCGCGGCCGATGATCTCGCAGGCCTCGTCGACGTTGTCCTCGCGGGTGCCGACGTAGGTCGCGACCATCCCCTGGTCGGTGAACTGCTCGTTGTAGGAGCCGACCGAGTAGGCGAGGCCGCGCTTCTCGCGAACCTCGCGGAAGAGGCGCGAGGAGGTGCTGCCGCCGAAGATCGCGTCGAGGACCGCGAGCGGGAACCGCCGCTGGTCATCGCGCCGTAACCCCGGGGCGCCGAAACAGATGTGGTACTGCTCGGTCTCCTTGGTCAGGAAGCAGAGGCGCGAATCGCCCTCCAACCCAGACTCCTTCAGCGCCCCATCTCCCTCAACGGGAGGCTGCACCAGCCGCTGCGCGAGCTCGACGATGCGCTCGTGGTTGAGGTGCCCGGCGGCACCGACGACGATCTGCGGCGCCGTGTAGTGGGCGCGGCGGTAGGCCTCGATGTCCGGGACGGGAACCGAGGCGATCACCTCGGCCTCCCCCAGGACCCGGCGGCCGAGCGGGTGCTGGCCGAAGACGGCCTCGGCGAGGACGTCGTGGACCCGGTCCTGCGGCTCGTCGTCGTACATCGCGATCTCCTCGATCACGACCTGGCGCTCTGAGTCGATGTCCGGGTAGGTCGGGGCCAGCAGCATCTCCGCCAGCAGGTCGAAGACCTCCTCGGTGTGCTCGTCGAGGAAACGGGCGTGCAGGTGCGTCGTCTCCTTGCCGGTGGCGGCGTTGACCGAGGCACCGAGGCCGTCGAAGCGCTCGGAGATCTCGATCGCCGAGTAGCGCGCGGTCCCCTTGAACAGCAGGTGCTCGAGGAAGTGCGAGACCCCGGCCTGCGCCGGGGTCTCGTTCCTGGATCCGGTCCGGACCCAGAGCCCGAGCGCCACGGACCGGACCGAGGGAACCTCCTCGGTCACGACCCGGACGCCCGAGTCCAGGGTGGTGAGCCTGGCGCCGGTCAACTAGCCGCGACGCTCGCGTTCACGCCCGCGGCCGCCACGGTCACGGTCACGACCGCCCCGTCCGCCGCGGTCGCCGCCGTTGCGCCGGCCGCCGTCGCCGGAACCGACCGAAGCCAGTTCCTCGGGCGATTTACCCGCGACCGAGGGGTCGTCGGTGAGGCGCAGACCGATCCGGCCGCGCTCCTTGTCGACCTCGACCACGGTGACGTCGATCTCTTCGCCGGCTTTGAGGACGTCGTCGACGGAGTCGACCCGCTCGCCCGGCTTCACGTTGGAGATGTGAAGCAGGCCGTCGGTGCCCTTGACCAGCTCGACGAAGGCGCCGAAGGTCGTCGTCTTCACGACTTTGGCGCTGTCGTAGCGATCGCCGATCTCGGCCTCCTTGGTCATCGAGTTGATGCGGGAGACCGCGCCGTCGACCAGTTCGCCGGTCGGGGCGTAGATCCGCACGGTGCCGTCGTCCTCGACGTCGATCTCGGCCTCGAACTCCTCGCAGAGGGCGCGGATCGTTTCGCCGCCTTTGCCGATGACCGCCCCGATCTTCTCCGGGTCGATCTTGATCGACTCGATCGCCGGCGCGTGCGCGGAGAGCTTCTCCCGCGGCCCGTCGATCGCCTCGGCCATCTTGCCGAGGATGAACTGGCGGCCCTTGTTGGCCTGCTCCAGCGCGTCCCCGAGGATCTCGAAGGTAACGCCGGTGATCTTGATGTCCATCTGCAGGGCGGTGATCCCGTCTGCGGTGCCGGCGACCTTGAAGTCCATGTCGCCGAGGTGGTCCTCGACGCCGGCGATGTCGGTGAGGACGATGTAGTCGTCGCCCTCTTTGATCAGGCCCATGGCGACGCCGGCGACCGGTGCGGTTACCGGGACACCCGCGGCCTGCAGCGCCATCGAGGAGGCGCAAACCGAGCCCATCGACGAGGAGCCGTTGGACTCAAGCGTCTCGGAGACGACGCGGATCACGTACGGGAACGACTCTTCGTCCGGGATCGTCGCCACCAGGGCGCGCTCGGCGAGAGCACCGTGGCCGATGTCGCGGCGCTTCGGGCCGCGCATGAAGCCAGCCTCCCCGACCGAGAAGGGCGGGAAGTTGTAGTGGTGCCAGAACCGTTTGGTGGTCTGCAGGCCGAGGGTGTCGATCCGCATGTCCATCCGGGTGGTGCCGAGAGCGACGTTGGAGAGGATCTGGGTCTCGCCGCGGGTGAAGAGGGCGGAGCCGTGCACGCGCGGGGAGATGTCGACCTCGCACTCGATCGGCCGGATCTCGTCCTGGGCGCGACCGTCAGGGCGCTTCTTTTCAACCGCGATCGCCTTGCGGATCGTTTCCTTCTCAATCGCGTCGATGGCGGCCTTGACCTCGGCAACCCTCGCCTCGTCGATCTCGTCCGCCTCGTGGGCGGCGGCGTAGTGGCCGACGACCTCGTCCTTGACTTTGTCGATCGCCTCGTAGCGCTCGAGCTTGCCCTCGGTGGCGATCGCGTCGACCAGCGCCTGGCCGTGCGAATCGCGGATCTTGGCCAGCAGGCCCTCGTCGATCTGCGGGGCCTCGACGATCATCTTCTCTTTGCCGGCCTTGTCTTGGAGCTCCGCCATCGCGGCGCAGAGCTTCTTGATCTCGGCGTGGGCGATGTCGAGGGCGTCGAGGATCTCGGCCTCGGTGACGCCGCTGGCGCCGGCCTCGACCATCAGGATCGCCTCGTCGGTGCCGGCGACGATCAGGTCGAGTTCGAGCTCCTCGTGGGTCTCCTCGGGCGGGTTGACGACGAAGTCACCCTCGTGTTTGCCGATGCGAACGGCACCGACGTGCTTGGCGACCGGGACCGGCGAGATCGCCAGCGCCGCGGAGGCGCCGTTCATCGCCAGGATGTCGTACGGGTTGACCTGGTCGACCGACATCGGGGTCGCGACCAGCTGGGTCTCGTAGTGCCAGCCCTTGGGGAAGAGCGGGCGGATCGGGCGGTCGATCATCCGCGCGGTCAGCGTCGCCTTCTCGCTCGATTTGCCCTCGCGACGGAAGAACGAGCCGGGGATTTTGCCCGCGGCGTACATCCGCTCCTCGATGTCGACGGTGAGGGGAAGGAAGTCCACGTCGCGAAGATTTCCGACGGTGGCGGTGCAGAGGACCATCGTGTCGCCGCTGCGGACGACGACAGCACCGCTCGCCTGCTTCGCGAGTTTGCCGGTCTCAAAGGAAATCTGGCTATCGCCGATATCCGCCGAGACGCGGGTAACGTCAAACATGCTCATTTAGTTGTTTACCTCCGGCCGCCCGGATGGCGACCATCTGCTTTCAGAACTCTCGTTCTCTTTCATCCGTAAGAGTACAGGCCCTCTAACGTGTACGCCGTGGGCAGGCAGCTGGGGAAATCCGCGACCGCGTTTATCTGTCTCCTCGCAGCGCTCCTGCTCTGGGCGCTGCCGGCCCAAGCCGATGGGCTCGGCAGCAAGCTCTACTTCCCCGCCGACGCCGGTGTCTGCTCCACCCGCGCGGCCGCGGAAGTCTTCTGCACGGAGAGCCAGCTGTCGCTCAACCAGAGCTACCGAGCGAGCGAATACCTCTTCCCCACCTCGCGCGGGGTGATCACTAAGTGGCGGGTGGCCAGCGGACCCGCCTCCCCCGCCACCGAGAGCGTCCAGGTGCGGCTACGGCTGCTCCGAGGCCAGGAACCCCTGCCGGGGGCCGCCACCGCCTTCAGACAGCTGCCGCTTGCCGAACCCGGTATCCACCCCTTCGCCTCCCGCCTCCCGATCGCGTGGGGCAACCGGCTCGCCCTCGACGTCGCCGTCCGCGGCTCAGGGAGCGGCACCGCGAACGCGCCGATCGCCCATATGGCGCCGAACATCGGCGAAGTCGGCGAGTGGATCCCGCCCTTGGCGAACGCGCCGCGGCTGCAGCCCTACCGCTTGCCGGACACCGCCCTGTTGGTGAAGGCGGAGATCGAGAGGGATCTCGACGGCGATGGCTACGGCGACGCCTCGCAGGACCGCTGCCGCTATGACCCAAGGCGACAGGGTCCCTGCCTGAAGAACAGCCGCGCGCCCCAGGTGGAAGTCCGCTACGCGAAGCGCCAGAACTTCCTTCGCAACGGCATCGTCAAGGTCAAAGCCCGCTCCGACGAGCTCGGGAGCCTCTGGATGGTCGGGTCGGTGGAAACTCCAGCCATCCAAACCGCCTGGATCGGCATCGGCTCCGAAGAGTGGGTGAAGCCGGGGAAGTGGACGAACCTGTCCCTTTACCTCGAACCCGAAGCCAGAGCAGCCGCCAGGAAGGAATCCAACGATGGCGGGCACCCCTACATCAGCGCCGAAGTCGGCGCCACCGACACTTCCGGGAACGACGCGAAGAGACGGCGCGTGCTGGTCAGGCTGCCGGCAGGCTGAAGACGCCAGGAGTCGAGGTGACGCCGGCCCGAATGCCGGATTCAAAATCCCGCCGCACCCGTGCTTCGACCTCGCCCGAGCGACGATCAGCCTCGAAGCCGTCCAGGTCCAGCCCGAGTTGCTCGACCCGCTCCCAGAGGTGCGGATCGTCGACGCGGCCGCGGTCGGCGTAGAGCGAGTCGACCATCTCGAAGAAGCGCCCCTGCTGGCCGGCGGCCTCGGCGGCCGCGTGCAGGGCCGGCGAGCGCGGGTGCTTGCTGGCGAGCGGGAAGTGGCGGAAGATGAGCCGGCCCGGCCGCTCCCTAAGCCGCGGCCAGTCGGCGGCGCAGCGGGGGCAGCCGAGATCGGCGTAGACGACGATCACCTCCTCGCCCTCGCCGCGGACATGGTCGTCCGGCCCGACCGGCGGGATCGCGGCCGAGCTCAGGTCGGTCATGGCTAGGACAGGGCGTCGAAGATGACGTTGGCGCCGGGGAACTCGCCGGGGTTCGGCGATTCGTAGGTCCAGGCGACCACCCCGTCCTCATCTATTAGAACCAGCGTCCGGTTGGAGAAGCCGAGCGGAGCGTCCAGGTAGGAGCCGTAGGCGCGGGACACCTCGCCCTTCGGCTCGAAGTCGGAGAGTAGGACCGTGTCGATCCCGAGCTTCTCCTGGAAGGCCTTGTGAGCGAAGAAGCTGTCGACGCTGATCCCAACCAGCTCGACGCCTTTCGCGGTGATCTCCGGCTTGACCTCCTGGTAGATCGAGAGCTGGTCGCCGCAGACCGGGCTGAAATCGCCGGGGTAGAAGACCAGCATCACCTTGCGGCCCTTGTAGTCGGAGAGCGAAACCTTCTCCCCGTCCTGATCGCGGAGGGTGAAGTCGGGGGCTTGATCCCCGACGGCGATCATCGCCGCAGGCCGAGCTCTTTGACCAAGGCGCGGTAGCGCTCGAGGTCGGAACTTTCGAGGTAGCGCAGCATCCGCCGGCGCTTGCCGACCAGCATCAGCAGCCCGCGCCGCGAGTGGTGGTCTTTGGCGTGGGCGCGCAGGTGCTCGGTGAGTTCGTTGATCCGCTCGGTCATCAGCGCGATCTGGACCTCGGCAGAACCGGTGTCTCCATCGCCGCGGCCGTATTTGCCGATCAGCTCGCTCTTTTTCTCTTTGGTCAGGCTCATCTCGTAAAAACGCCGCACACAGAGGTGCGACGGCTGCTGGAAGCTAGCACAACGGAAGCCCACAGCCCGACGCCTCTCGACGCTGGCCGGTTGACTTCCCTGGCCGCGTCTGAGACGGTCGCCGCCATGGGAACCTCACGAGTCTTTTCCCTGCGCCCGCGCAGGGTCCGCGTCCTGGTCGCCGCAGTTGCCGCCCTCACCCTGTGCCTGGGCGTGGCCCCGGCACAGGCGGCAATCAAAACCTTCGGATTCACCGGCGGCGAGCAGTCGTTCACGGTACCAAGCGGCGTCCACCTGATCTCGGTCAACCTGGTAGGCGGGATTGGTGGGGACGGAGGCGGCACCGGCGGCCTGCCGGCGGTCGTCACCGGCGATCTCGAAGTCACTCCCGGAGAAGTCCTCTATCTGGAGGTGGGAGGCAACGGCGAGGACCAGGGCGAAGGCGGCGAAGGCGGCTTCAACGGTGGTGGCGACGGTCCCGGCTCCGGCGGAGGTGGCGGAGCCTCGGACATCCGCACTGTCCCGCGCAGCGAAGGGCTCTCCTCCTTGGCCAGCAGGCTTGCCATCGCCGGCGGTGGCGGTGGCGGTGGCGGCAATGGGGTCGACGCCGGCGGCGCAGGGGGAGCAGCCGACAGCCCCGGGGAAACCAGCGCCGGCACCAACGAAGGCGGCGGCGCCGGCACGGTCTTCAACGGCGGGTCGGGCGGAAGCGGCTGCGGCGGCACCGGCGGCGAAGGCGCGCTCGGCGAAGGCGGCGGAGGCGGCTTCGGCGAAGAAGGGTCCAATAGCGGCGGTGGCGGTGGTGGCGGCTACTACGGCGGCGGTGGTGGTGGCGGCGGCTGTGTCTCCGGCGGCGGCGGTGGTGGTGGCGGCGCGTCCCTGGTGCCGGCCGACGGCGAATACTTCATCGCCCTCGACGCGGTGCCGGTGATCGAAGTCTTCTACACGCCGCCGCCGACGATCAAAATCACCTCGCCGGTCGACGGTGGCAGCTACACCGTCGGCCAATCCGTCAGCGCGAGCTACTCCTGCACCCCGCACGAACTGGCGAGCGTGGTCAAATGCTCGGGCACGGTCGCCAACGGTGCCGCGCTCGACACCGCCGCGCTTGGCCAGCACAGCTTCACCGTCGACGCCGAAGACAGCCAGGGCGGCACCAGCACGAAGACGGTGACCTACACGGTCGTCTCGCCTCCGCCTCCGCCCCCACCGACCTCGACCGGGCCTCCGCCCGCTCCGCAGACCCTCTTGGGCAAGCACCCGCCAAAGAAGATCAAGTCCGCGAAGAAGAAGGTGAAGGTCAAATTCACCTTCTCGAGCGCGACCAGCGGCGCCACCTTCAAATGCAAGCTCGACAAAGGCGCCTTCGCCCCCTGCTCCTCGCCGAAGGCCTACAAGGTCAAAGTCGGCAAGCACAAGTTCTGGGTCGAGGCGTTCAACGGCGGCACCGCCGACTCGACGCCGGCGACCTTCGCCTTCAAGGTCGTCAGGAAGCCTTAGGCAGCTTCTGGGCGCCCTAGCTAGGGCGAGGTGAAGCCGGCGCATACCCGCTTTGCGTCCTCTACGTCCTGGTGCATCTGATCGATCAACTCCTGGACGTCGGGGTAGTTGCGCTCGCCGCGCAGGCGCTCAACGAAGGCGACGCGCAGGATCCTGCCGTAGAGGTCTTCTTCGCGATCAATCAGGTAGGTCTCGATCAGGACGCCGCGGCCGCTCTCGAAGGTCGGGCGGATGCCGACGTTGACGGCGGCGGGGACGCCGTCGGCGAAGGCGGCGTAGACGCCGTGGCCGGGGATGACGAGGCGGTCGTCGGGGACGATGTTGGCGGTCGGGAAACCGAGCTCGCGACCGCGCTGGTCGCCGGTCACGACCTCCCCCTCGACCATGAAGGGGGCGCCGAGGCAGCGGCGGGCGGCCTCCATCTCACCAGCGGCAACCAGGGCCCTGATCCGGGTCGAGGAGACGGTTTCGCCGTCGACTTCGACCAGCGGCACCACCCGGGACTGGAACTCCGAGCGCGCTTCCAGCATCGCCGGGTCGCCTTTGGCTTTGGCGCCGAAGCGGAAGTTCTCGCCGACCGAGACCTGCTTGGCGTCGAGCTTCTCCAGCAGCACGCGCTCGATGAAGTCCTCGGCGCTGCGGTGGGCGAAGTCCTTGTCGAAGGGGATGACGACGAGCTCCTCCACCCCTAGGCCTTCGATCACGTCGCGCTTGACGTTGAAGGGCATGATCAGTTTCGGCGTCGCCGCCGGGTGGAGGACTTCGAGCGGGTGCGGGTCGAAGGTGAGGACCGTGTCGGCCCCCTCGATCACCGCCTGGTGGCCGAGGTGGACGCCGTCGAAGGTGCCGATCGCGACGTTGCGCGGGCGCGGCTCGACATCGGGCAGCGAGGTGACCCGCATGCTGCTCACCGCAGCGCCTCCGCCACCGCCGGCACCAGCTGCGCGACCTCGGCAGCCGGGACCTCTTCCCCGGCGTCCTCGACCCGGAAGGGCCCGATCGCGGTCCGCCGCAGCTCCTCGCAGTAGGCGTCGCCAAGGGTCTCGACCAGCGTCCTCACGTAGGTCCCAGCCGAGCATTCGATCTCGTAGTGGGCGCGCTCGGCGTCGCTGGAGAGCAGCTCGGCTCGGTGCACCTGGACGTCGCGCTCGGGCGTCTCCACCACCTCGCCGCGGTGAGCCTTCTTGTAAAGGCGCTCGCCGCCGACGCGGACGGCGGAGGTCATCGGCACCCGCTGGCGCACGGTCCCGGTCGGCAGCTCCAGCGAGCCGGGGACCTGCCCGGTCTCGGTCAGCTCGCCGTCGGGATCGCCGGTCGAGGAGCGCCAGCCGAGCCGCGCGATCGCCAGGTAGGTCTTCGGCAGGCCGACGAGGAAGCGCTGCAGGCGGGTGGCGCGGCCGAGCAGGATCAGCAGCAGGCCGGTGGCGAAGGGGTCGAGGGTGCCGGCGTGGCCGGCTTTGACGCCGCGCTCGCGCCGCACCCGGGCGACAGCGTCGTGCGAGGTGATCCCCGCCGGCTTGTCGAAGAGCAGCACGGAACCGGTCGCGGCGGTCATGCTCAAGCGTCGAGTTGGGCGGAGACCTCGGCGGCCAGGAACTCGACCAGCTGCTCGAATTCGAGGTCGGTCGAAAAGCCGGCGGCGCGCTTGTGGCCGCCGCCGCCGTTGACCCTGGCGATCGCCGAGACGTCGACGTCGCCGGCGCTGGAGCGGAGGCTGACCTTGCGGGCAGAGCGGCCGCGGTCGCCGAGGTCGCGGATCACCGCGGCGACTTTGACCCCCTCGATCGAGCGCAGGTTGTCGATCAGGCCCTCGGTCATCTCCTCGCTGGCGCCAGTTGCCTCGTAGTCGGCCATCGTGATGTAGCTGACGACGAGCTTGCCGTCGCAGAAGCTGGAGATCCCGTCGAGGGCGCGCGAGACCAGCCGCAGCTTCTCGATCGGGACGTGCTCGTAGAGGCGCCGGTAGGTGTCGTCGACGTTGACCCCGGCGTCGATCAGGTCCGCCGCCACCCGGTGGGTGTGGGCGTTGGTGTTCTCGTACATGAACTTGCCGGTGTCGGTGATCAGGCCGACGTAGAGCGCCGAGGCGATCTCCGGCGTGATCTTCGCCCCCAGCAGCAGCGCCAGGTCGTAGACGATCTCCGCCGTGCAGGAGGCCCCGACCTCGACTAGGTTGACGTCGCCGAAGCGGGTGTTGTCGTGGTGATGGTCGATGTTGATGACGTCGTTGCCGCCCCCGGTCAGCCACTCGACCGGCACCCGGTCGATGTTGCCGCAGTCGAGAAAGACGACGGTGCGGTCGGCCATGTCGGCCGGCGGCTCGTGGAAGACCTCCTCCAGCGGTAGGAAGCGGTACTCGATCGGCAGCGGGAACTCCTTTGCCGCCATGAACATCACCGAGTCCTTGCCGAGGCCGGTGAGGACTTTGTGCAGGCCCAGCAGCGAGCCGAGGGCGTCGCCGTCCGGCCCCTCGTGGGCGGTCAGCAGGAAGCGGTCGCGGTCGCGCAGCTCGGCGGCGGCGCGCTCGAGATCGGTGGCGAGGTCGGAAAGCGAGTTCACAGTCCGTTCTCTCCCTCCTCCAACAACTCGGAGACCCGGGAGGCCTTCTCGATCGTGTCGTCGTAATGAAAGGTCAATTTCGGCGTCCGCTTCATCCGCGTCTCCCCCGCGATCCGCGACTGGATCAGGCCGTGGGCGGAGCGCAGGCCCGCCAGCGTCGCCTCCCGTTCCTCCTCGTCGCCGAGCACGCTGACGAACACCTTGGCGGTGCGCAGGTCGGGGCTGGTCTCTACGGAAGTCACGGTTACGAAGCCGATCCGGGGATCGTTCAACTCGCCTGCCACAGCCGCCCCGACGACCTCGCGAAGCACCTCGTTGATGCGCCGCATCCGGGGTCCGGCCATGCTACTCCAGGGTCTGCTCGACCTGTTTCGTCTGGAAGAACTCGAGCACGTCGTCCTCCTTGACGTCGGCGTACCCCTCGAGGACGATGCCGCACTCCTGGCCCTCCTCGACTTCCTGGACGTTGTCTTTGAAGCGGCGCAGGGAGCCGAGCTCGCCGGTCCAGATCACCGTGCCCTCGCGGATCAGGCGCACTTTGGCGGTCCGCACGGCTTTGCCCTCGGCGACGATGCAGCCGGCGATGCGGCCGACTTTGGAGGCTTTGAAGGTCTGTTTGACCAGCGCCTCGCCGATCGTTTCCTCGACCGCGACCGAGTCCAGGAGACCCTCCATCGCGTTGCGCAGGTCTTCGGTGATTTTGTAGATGACCGAGTAGGTGCGGACGTCGACGCCCTCGCGCGCTGCCGCCCGTTTGGCGTCGAGCAGCGGCCGCACGTTGAAGCCGATGATGATCGCGTCGGAGGCCGAGGCGAGCATCACGTCGGACTCGTTGATGCCGCCGGTCTGCGAGTGGATGATGTTGATCGCGACCCGTTCCTGCGGCACTTTCGCGAGCTCGTCCTGGAGCGCCTCCAGGGAGCCGGCGACATCGGCCTTGAGGACGATGTTGAGCTCCTTGATCTCGCCCTCCTGGGCGCGAGCAAAGACCTCGTCGAGGCTGACCTTGCGGCCCTGGCGGCGGGCCAGCGCCTCGGTTTTGAGCCGGTGGGCGCGCTCCCCCGCCATCTGGCGGGCCTGGCGGTCGCCCTCGACCGTCTGCACGAACTCGCCGGCGTCGGCGACGCCGTCGAAGCCGAGCACCTCGACCGGCATCCCCGGGACCGCCTCGGCGACCGGTTTGCCGGTGAAGTCCTGCATCGCCCGCACCCGGCCCCACTGCGGTCCGGCGACCAGCGAGTCGCCGACGCGGAGGGTGCCACGCTCGACCAGGACGGTGACCACGGGACCGCGGCCGGGGTCGAGCTGGGACTCGATCACGTGGCCGGAAGCGTCCGTATTCGGGTTGGCGGTCAGCTCCTCCAGCTCGGTGACCAACAGGATCATGTCGAGGAGGTTGTCGAGCCCCTCCTTGGTCTTCGCCGAGACCTCGCAGAAGACGGTGTCGCCGCCCCACTCCTCGGGGGTGATTTCCATCTGGGCGAGCTCGCCGCGGACTTTTTCGGGGTTGGCGCCCTCTTTGTCGATCTTGTTGACGGCGATCAGCATCGGCACGTCCGCGGCGCGGGCGTGGTCGATCGCCTCTTTGGTCTGCGGCATGACGCCGTCGTCGGCGGCCACGACGACGACGACCACGTCGGTGACCTTGGCGCCGCGGGCGCGCATCGCCGTGAAGGCGGCGTGGCCCGGGGTGTCGAGGAAGGTGATCGTCTTCTCGTCGTGGTGGACCTGGTAGGCGCCGATGTGCTGGGTGATTCCGCCGGCCTCGCCGGCGGCCACCTCGGTCTCGCGGATCGCGTCCAGCAGCGAGGTCTTGCCGTGGTCGACGTGGCCCATGATCGTCACCACCGGCGGCCGGTCGACCAGGTCCTCCTCGGCATCGGAGAACTCGGGCTCCTCGGGCTCCTCGTCGGCGGCGTGGACGATTTCCACTTTGCGGTCGTACTCGTCGGCGATCGCCTTCACCGAGTCGTCGGTGAGGGTCTGCGTGAGCGTCGCCATCTCGCCCATCATCATCAGTTTTTTGATCACCTCGGCCGGGGCGAGGCCGAGCGATTCAGCGACCTCGCGCACGGTGGCGCCGGAGTTGACTTTGACCGCCTCGGGCTCGGCCGGGGTCGCCGGACCCATCGGCGGCTCCTCCAGCAGCGGGCGGCGGCGGCGGCCACCGCGCCGGCGTGGCGGGCGCTGCGGCGGCGGGCCGCCCATCTGCTCGCGGCGCGAGGCCTGCGAGTCGATCACGACGCGGCGTTTTTTCGAGGCGGCGTTGCCGCCGGGGCTCTGCTGGGCCCCGCCCGCGCGGACGGGTTTGGTCGAGGTCTGCGGGCCTTTGGCAGCCGGTTTCGCCGGCTGCTGCGGAGCCGCCGCCGGCGCCTGGGCCGGAGCTTTCTTCGTCGCTTCGGCGCCGCCGTTGCCTTTCGCGGCTGAAATCGCTTTCAGCGCGTCGGCCTCCTCGACGGTCGAGGCAGCCGCTTTCGCTTCGACGCCGGCCGCTTTGAGGGCGGCCAGCAGCTCTTTCGAGCTGACGCCTTGCGCTTTCGCGATCTCGTGAACCCGCTTCTTAGCCACTAGGCCTGCTCCGCCTCCTCGGGTACCGGCGCCGCGGCTTCAGGGTCGTCGTCGAGGGTCTCGCCGGAGACTTCCTCGGCTTCGGTGGCCTCCTGCTGGATGTCCTCTTCGATCGCCTCCTCGGTGGCGACTTCGTCGGCGGTCTCCTCCGCCGGAGCCTCCTCCTCGGCCGCGGGCTCCTCGTCCGTCGGCTCGACGAAGTTCGCTTCGGCGCGGGCGACGATCTCTTCGACCTGGCCTTGGTCGGCGTCGGGGTCGGCGAGGATCGCCACCTCGGCCTCATCGAGGCCGGTGAGAATCGCCGTCTGGCTGGTCTCGAAACGCGAGAGCGCCTGGTGCTGCGGCAGGCCGCAGTAGGTCGAGCCGGGGATCGCTGCGTTGGGGCAGCGGCGACCCGTCGTCAACACCGCCATGCAGCGGCCGTCGAAGGTTTCTTCGCCCTCGATCTCGATGTCGGTTTCTTCGGAGGCGAACTCGGTCTCGGACTTGATGTCGACGCGCCAGCCGGTGAGGCGGGCGGCGAGGCGGGCATTCTGGCCGTCGCGGCCAATCGCCAGCGAGAGCTGGTCATCGGGGACGATCACGGTCGCCTGGCGCTCCTCGTCGTCGACGATCACCTCCCGCACCCGCGCCGGCGAGAGCGCTTTGGCGACGAAGCGAGCGGGCTCCTCGTTGTAAGGAATGATGTCGATCTTCTCGCCCCGCAGCTCGGAGACGACCATCCGCACGCGTGAGCCGCGCGGGCCGACGCAGGCGCCGACCGGGTCGACCCCTTCGGCGTGGGAGACGACGGCGATCTTCGAGCGGTAGCCGGGCTCGCGGGCGACGCCGGTGATTTCCACCAGCTTGTCGGCGATCTCGGGCACCTCGAGCTCGAACAGGCTTTTGATCAGCTCGGGACTGCGGCGGGAGACGACGATCGCCGGACCTTTGGTCGAGTCGGAAACGTCGGTGATGACCGCCTTGACCCGCATCCCGTGGTCGTAGCGCTCGTTGTAGACCTGCTCGGACTTCGGCAGCAGCGCCTCGACGCGCTCGCGCAGCTGGACCAACGTGTAGCGCTTGTCGGACTGCTGGATGATCCCGGTGATCAGCTCGCCGACCCGGTCCTGATACTCGTCGTACATCATCTGGCGCTCGGCCTCGCGGATCCGCTGCAGAATCACCTGCTTGGCGGTCTGGGCGGCGATCCGGCCGAAGTCTTCGGGGGTGACGTCGCGGGTCTCGATCTGGTCCTCGTAGGGGGCGATCATCTCCGGATCGAGCTCGGGGTCCTCGGGCTCTTTCATTTCGCCCGTCTCGGGATCGACTTCGGGCTCCTCCTGCAGCTCGGCGGCTTCGGCCAGCAGCTTCTCCTCCAGCTCGGGAGGCAGGATCAGTTCGAAGACGCGGAAGTCGCCGGTTTCGTGATCGAGGTCGACTCGCGCGTATTTGGCGGCGCCGGGAGTCTTCTTGTAAGCGGAGAGGAGGGCGTCCTCGAGGGCGTCCATCAGCCGGTCGGCCGAGATTCCCTTCTCCTGCTCGAGCGCTTTGACTGCGTCGACGATCTCTTTACTCACTGAAGCGACTCCTTGGTCTCGGAACTGGCGGCTTTGCGGCGGTCTCTGTACTTCGGACCCGGCGAGGACACCTCGAGCGAATAATCAACCAGCAGGTGCTGCAGGTGCTTGGTGACCCTTTCGCAGAGCGCGAGATCGACGCCGCCGGGGTGGTCGATGAAGAGGCGCAGGGCGTCGTTCCTCGGTTTCTCGAGGGCGACCAGGTCGATATCGCTATCTAGCTCTGAGATCTGCTGTTGAATTTCTTGCTCGGTGGGTTCGGCCATGCCTGGGGCTAGGTGCTGTTTGGGGTGGTTTTTCGGGGTCCGGGCGTAAAAAAAGTGGGCCAGGCCCACTCCTCGACACCGCATAGGACAGAAAAGCTTGAAGCCAGTATAGCCCGGTTAGTGCGTGGGCCCGCGGGTTTTTTCGCGCAGGCGGTCGACCTCCTGCAGGATCGCCTCGGCGATCTCCTCCTTTGAGGCGATCGCGACCTCCCGCTCGGATTCCCTACCGATCAGCGTCACCGCGTTGCGCTCGCTCTCGAAGCCGATCTCCGGGTTCGAGACATCGTTGAAGACGATCACGTCGGCGCCCTTGCGCTCGAGCTTGCGGCGGGCGCGCTCGACGGCCTCCTCCCGCTCGGCGCCGGCTTCGGCGGCAAAGCCGACGATCGTCTGCCCCTCGGCGCGGCGGGCGCTGAGCGCGGCGAGGATGTCCTCGGTCGGCTCGAGGTGCAGGTCGAGGCCGTCCTGGCGCTTGAGCTTGCCGGCGGCGGGATTGGCGGCACGGAAGTCGGCTGGCGCCGCAGCCATCAGCAGGAGGTGGGCCTGGGGGAACTCCTCGCCGGCGGCGGCGGCGAGCTGGGAAGCGGTCTCGACATCTACGCGGCGCACCCCCGGCGGCGCCGGCAGGGCGACGTTGGCGGCGATCAGCGTCACCTCCGCCCCGCGTTTCGCCGCGGCGGCGGCGAGGGCGATGCCCATCCGGCCGCTGGAGCGGTTGCCGATGAAGCGGACGGTGTCGATTGGCTCGCGGGTGCCGCCGGCGGTGACGAGGACCCGGAGGCCGTCCCAGGGCCGGTCGCCGCCAGGCAGCGCCGCCTCGACCCGGGCCAGCAGCAGCTCGGGATCGGGCAGGCGCCCGCGGCCGTACTCGCCGCGGGAGGCGAGCTTGCCCTCCTCGGGCTCGACCACCTCGACCCCGCGCTCGCGCAGGGTCGCCAGGTTCGCCTGCGTCGCTGCGTCCGCGTACATGCGGTCGTTCATCGCCGGCGCGACCAGGCGCGGCGCCGTGCAGGCGAGGAAGGAGGTGGTCAGCATCGAGTCGGCGTTGCCCGTTGCGAGCTTCGCGACCGTGTTCGCCGAGGCCGGTGCCACCAGGAAGGCGTCGCAGCGGCCGGCCAGCTCAAGATGACCGATCGGGTCGTGGGAGACCGTCTCCTCACCTGGAAAGGCGCCGCGCAGCGGATCGCGCTCGAACTCGTTGACGAGGACGGGGGCGCCGACGATCCCCTCGAAGGAGGCGGCGCCGACGAAGCGGGTCGCCGTCTCGGTCATCAGCACCCGCACGCCGTGACCGGCCAGCGTCGCCAGCCGGGCCAGCTCAAGGGCCTTGTAAGCGGCGATGCCGCCGCTGACTCCTAGGAGGATCCGGGCCATGGGCTCCTAATGAAAGCGCCCCGCGAGTGGCGGGGCGCTGAGACTGCTAGGAGCGGTACTCGTATTTCAGTTTGCCCTCGGCGAGCTCTTCGAGCGACATCGAGAGGTAGTTCCTCTCGGCGTTGGTCTCAACCATCGGCGGCGGGTACTCCCCGAAGCCGCCCTCACCAAGGTTGTGGAAGTAGCTATTGATCTGCCGAGCCCGCTTCGCCGCGACGACGACGGCGGCGTAATGGGAATCGGCGTGGTCCAGAAGCTTGTCTACGCGTGGTTTGATCATCGGCGGCCGAGTCTAGAGGATCAGCCCGGCGGGGCCAGGCCCAGCTCCGAGCGGACCACTTGGACCAGCTCGTCGGCGGCGCGGGTGATGTCGTCGTTGATGATCTGGTGGTCGAAATCGTCTTGGGCGGCGAGCTCTTGCTCGGCGACTTTGAGGCGCTCATCGATTGCCTCGGTGGAGTCGGTGCCGCGGCCGAGCAGGCGTTCGCGCAGGACCGCGGGGTCGGGCGGGGCGATGAAGATCTGGACCGAGTCGGGTTCCGCCGCCCGCACCTGCTGGGCTCCCTGGACCTCGATCTCGAGGACGACCGAGCGTCCGTGCTCGAGGCAGCGCTCGACCTCCGAGCGCAGGGTGCCGTAGCGGTTGCCGCTGTAGGTGGCGAACTCGAGGAAGTCCTTTTCCTCGACCCGCTGCTCAAACTGCTCGGGGGTGAGGAAGTGGTAATCGCGCCCCTCGACCTCGCCCTCGCGCGGCGACCTCGTGGTCGCCGAGACCGAGAGCTCGAGGTCGGGCACCCGCCGCAATAACTCGCGGATAAGCGTTCCCTTGCCCACTCCCGAAGGGCCGGTGATGACGAAGACTTTGGCCATGCGGGCCGGGATACTGACCGCTGCGGCGGTCGGTAACTAGCGGCGGAGCTGGGAGATGAGCTCGGCGCGCTGACGCTCGGAGAGGCCGCCGATCGTCTTCGACGGCGAGATCCGGCACTGGTTGAGGATCCGGTTCGTCTTCACGCGGCCGTACTTGGGGACGGCGAGGAGCATGTCGAAGACCTTTGCCGTCTGTACGTACTCCGGCGGGTCGAGGAGGATCGTCTGGATGCTGGCCCGGTTGGCCTTCAAATCCTTCTTCAGCTTGGCGCGCGCCGTGCGAATGTCATTGGCCCGTTTGAGGGCGTCCATCCGCTGGTCGAGGGATCGTTCCGGGGCGGCCAGGGAGGATTTGACTGAGGGGGCGCTCATGTGGGCGGCGAGTATAGCCGCGAGTTTGCGGCCTGCAAGGTGACAAGTCGAAATTGCCCCAAAATTCGTGTGAACCTCTAGTTGAGGTTCAGCGTCTAGAGGCGCGAAGGCGCCTCATACACCTCGGTTTCCAGCTCATTTGCCACCCGAGCGCCGGCCCTGGGGTCGCGGAAGTTCTCGGTTCCGACAGCTACGAGGGTCGCGCCGGAGGCGAGGAATTCGGCTGCGTCGGCGCCGCTGCCGATCCCGCCCATGCCGACGAGGGGGATCTCGGTGACGGCGGCGACTGCCCGCAGCTGCTGCAGCGCGATTGGCCGCACCGCCGGCCCCGAGAGGCCCCCGAAGCCCGCCGCCAGCGCGGGTGCCCGGGTCAGCGGATCGATCGCGCTGGCCTTCAGCGTGTTGATCAGCGAGACCGCGTCGGCGCCGGCGGATTCGGCGGCGACGGCAACCGCCTCGGGCGCGGCGACGTTGGGAGTCAGCTTGACGATCAGCGGCTTCTCGGTCAGCGGCCGCAGGGCCTCGAGCAGGGCCTCCGTTTCCGCCGGCTCGCCGACGATCAGGCCGGAGTGGACGTTGGGACAGGAGACGTTCAGCTCGATCGCCGCCACCTCCTCGCGCGCCGCGACCGCCGCCACCAGCCGGCTGAAGTCCTCGCGGTTGGTCGCCATCGCCGAGATCACCAGCGGCACCGGCAGCTCGGCAAGCTGCGGCAGGTCCTCGGCGAGGAAACCCTCCAGGCCCTTGTTCGGCAGCCCGATCGAGTTGATCATCCCCGCCGGCGTCTCCCAGATCCGCCGCGGCGGGTTGCCGGCGCGCGGCTCCGGCGTGATCGTCTTCGAGACGAAGGCGGAAAAGGGGAAGTCGTCGAGCAGCTGATCGCCGAAGACCCGGCGGGCGGCGATCGCGTCGTAGGTGCCGGAGGCGTTGATCACCGGATGCTCAAGCTGGATTCCGCAGAAGTCAGGCATGCGCCACCTCCGCGACGGCGTCGCCGCGAACCACCGGCCCGTCGACGCAGAGCCGCAGGTAACCGCCGCCGGGCTTCGGGACCGCGCAGCCGAAGCAGGCGCCGAAGCCGCAGGCCATCGGCGACTCCATTGCCAGCTCGCAGGCAACCCCGTGCTCGGAGCAGAGGGCGCGTACCGCCTCGAGCATCGCCGGCGGGCCGCAGGAGTAGACGACGGCGGAGGTCGCGTCGTCGCCGGCGAGCATCGTCGCCAGGAGATCGGTGACGTAGCCCTGGTGACCGGCGTGGCCGTCCTCGCTGGCGAGGCGGACGTCGGGGCAGAGGGTGCCGCCGGCGCAGAAGAGCTCGTCGAGGCCGCCGGAGTGCTGCTGGTTGCGGAAGCCGAGGAGAACTCGCAGGGGGATGCCGCGCTCGACCAGGTAGCGGCGCCAGATCGCCATCGGGGCGATGCCGATGCCGCCGCCAACGAGGATCGCCCCGGCCGCGTCGGGGTTGACCTGCTTCGGGGTCTGGAAGGAGTTCCCGAGCGGGCCGGTCACCCAGACGCTCTCCCCCGCCTCCAGCTCGCAGAGGCAATCGGTGCCGGGGCCGACGCCCTCGACGAGGAAGTCGAGGCGGACGCCGGCTTTGGCAGGCGCGGCCTCGGCCACCGAGATCGCCCGCGGCAGGAACGGGCGGCCTCCCCCCTCCCCCCAGCTCGCCGCGGCGGCGAGCATGTAGAACTGGCCGGGCTCGGGCGCCGGTCCCTCGCGGTCGAGCAGGGAGAAGATCCGGTAACCGCCGGACACCACATTCCCGGCGACCTCGCAGCGGCGGCGGCCGAAGGGCGCGGTCATCGCGGCTGCGGCTCTCCGGCGACGGTTCCGTGGATCTCCTGCAGCGAGCGCACCTCGGCGTCGCCTTGTTTGGCGGCGGCGATCGCCCGGGCGGCGGCGGTGGCGCCGGTCATCGTCGTCACGCAGGGGATCCCCTGGCGGACGGCGGCGGTGCGGATCTCATAGCCGTCAGTGCGGGCGCCGGAGCCGGTCGGGGTGTTGATCACGAGGTCGCACTGGTGCTTGCGGATCAGGTCAAGGACGTGCGGCGAGCCTTCCTGCAGCTTGTTGATCGGGGTCACCGGCACCCCCATCCGCTCGATCGCCTGGGCAGTGCCGTGGGTTGCGATCACCTCGAAGCCGAGGTCGTGGAAGCGGGTGGCAAGCTGGGTGGCGGCGGCCTTGTCGGTGTCGGTGACGGTGATGAAGACCGAGCCGGATTCCGGCAGCCGCACCCCGGCGGCGGCCTGCGCCTTGCCGAAGGCGGTCGGGAAGTCCGAGGCGATCCCCATCACCTCGCCGGTGCTCTTCATCTCCGGGCCGAGGACGGAATCGGCGCCGGCGAAGCGGGCGAATGGCAACACCGCCTCCTTGACGCTGACGTGCTCGGGCATGCCGTCGGGCAGCTCCTGATCGGCCAGCTTCTCCCCCAGCATCAGCTTGCAGGCGAGCTTGGCCAGCGGCACCCCGATCGCCTTGGAGACGAAGGGAACGGTGCGCGAGGCACGCGGGTTGGCCTCGATCACGTAGAGCCGGCCGCCGGCGACCGCGTACTGGATGTTGATCAGGCCGATGACGCCGAGCTCGAGGGCGATCTGCTCGGTGGTGGCGCGAATCTGGTCGAGCATCGGTTCGCCGAGCGAGAGCGGCGGGATCACGCAGGCGGAATCGCCGGAGTGGACCCCGGCCTCCTCGACGTGCTGCATGATCCCGGCGACGTAGACCTGCTCGCCGTCGCCGAGCGCGTCGACATCGACCTCGATCGCGTCCTCGAGGAAGCGGTCGAGCAGCAGCGGATGCTCCTGGTCGGCCTTTACGTGCTTGCTCAGGTAGGTCTTCAGGTCCTCGGTCGAGTAACAGATCTCCATCGCCCGCCCACCGAGGACGTAGGAGGGCCGGACCAGCAACGGGAAGCCGACCTCTTCGGCGATCACCTCGGCCTCCTCGGCCGAGAGCGCGGTCCCGTACGGCGGATGCTCGACCCCGAGCCGGCGCAGGAGGGCGCCGAAACGGCCCCGGTCCTCGGCGAGGTCGATCGCGTCGACCGGCGTACCAAGCAGGCGCACGCCGGCTTCTTCGAGCGTGCGGGCCAGCTTCAGCGGCGTCTGGCCGCCGAACTGGACGATCACGCCCTCCGGGTTCTCCTGGGCGCAGACCGCGAGCACGTCCTCGGCGGTCAGCGGCTCGAAGTAGAGGCGGTCGGAGGTGTCGTAGTCGGTGGAGACCGTCTCCGGGTTGCAGTTGATCATCACCGCGTCGCGGCCGAGCTCTCGGGCGGTCATCGCTGCGTGCACGCAGCAGTAGTCGAACTCGATCCCCTGGCCGATCCGGTTCGGGCCGGCGCCGAGGATGACGACGGAGTCGTTGTCGCCGCGGCGGATCTCCGAGGCGGGCGGCGAGCCGTCGTGGCGGGTGCGCTCGTGGCCGGAGTAGTAGTAGGGCGTCGCCGCCTCGAACTCGGCGGCGCAGGTGTCGACCGCCTTGTAAGTGCGGGCGAGGCCGTCGGTGCCGTCGCCTTCGGTCGCCAGCGCCTGCAGCTCCCGCAAGAACCAGCGGTCGACCAGGCAGCGCTCGTGGACGGCCTCGACGTCGAGCCCGCGCGCGAAGGCGGCGAGGACCTGGTCGAAGCGCTCGGCGCAGGGCACCTCGAGCGCCGCCAGCAGCTCCTCGTCGGACTCGGGGATCTCGGCCGGCGAGTCGAGCTCGCGCGAGCGCATCGCCTTGGCAAAGGACTCGCGGAAGGTGCGGCCGATCGCCATCGACTCCCCGACGCTCTGCATGTAGGTCGAGAGCCGGCCCTCGGAGCCGGGGAACTTCTCGAAGGCGAAGCGGGGGATCTTGGTGACGACGTAGTCGATCGTCGGCTCGAAGGAGGCGGGCGTGGCGCGGGTGATGTCGTTGGGGATCTCCTCCAGCGCGTAGCCGACCGCCAGCTTCGCCGCCATCTTCGCGATCGGGAACCCGGTCGCCTTGGAGGCGAGCGCTGAGGAGCGGGAGACGCGCGGGTTCATCTCGATGACGACGATCTCGCCGTCCTCGGGGTTGACCGCGAACTGGACGTTGGAGCCGCCGGTCTCAACCCCGATCGCCCGGATCACCTTGATCGCTTGGTCGCGGAGGTCCTGGTAGAGCGGATCGGTCAGCGTCTGCGCGGGGGCGACCGTGACCGAGTCGCCGGTGTGGACGCCCATCGGGTCGACGTTCTCGATCGAGCAGATGATCACGACGTTGTCGTTGCGGTCGCGCATCACCTCGAGCTCGAACTCGCCCCAGCCGATCACCGACTCCTCGACCAGGACCTGGTTGATCGGGCTGGCGGCGAGGCCCTCGGAGACGACCTGGCGCAGCTCGGTCTCGGTACGGCCGATACCGCCTCCCTGGCCACCCATCGTGAAGGCGGGCCGGACGATCGCCGGCAGGGTGATGTCTCCGTCGGCGAGTTTCGCGTCCATCTCCCCCACGCTCTCGACGATGACCGACCAGGGAACCCGGATGTCCGCGTTTTGCATCGTCGTGCGGAACTTCTCGCGATCCTCGGCGCGGCTGATCGACTCGGCGTTGGCGCCGATCAGCTCGACCCCGAGACGCTCCAGGGTTCCGTCCTCGTCCAGCGACATCGCGATGTTGAGCGCGGTCTGGCCGCCGAGGGTCGGCAGCAGTGCGTCCGGCCGCTCCTTTTCGATGATCTTGGTCACCGGCCCCGGCAGCAGCGGCTCGATGTAGGTGCGGGTGGCGAACTCCGGGTCGGTCATGATCGTCGCCGGGTTCGAGTTGACGAGGACGACTTCGTAGCCCTCCTCCAGAAGGACCTTGCAGGCCTGCACGCCGGAGTAGTCGAACTCGGCCGCCTGGCCGATCACGATCGGGCCGGAGCCGATCAGGAGGATCTTCCGGATGTCCTCGCGTTTAGGCACTCTCCACCTCCCGCGCCCCTGCCAGGCGCTGTTCCAGGTTTTCGCGGACCGCAGGCCACTCGTCGTCGACGATCGAGAAGTAGGCCGAGTCGCGGTTGCCGGTGATCGGCATCTGCATGTGCTTGCGGTGGATGCCCTCGAACTTCGCCGGCAGCGCCTCCATCGCCCCACGCGAGCGCTCGTTGCGGGCGTCGGTCTTCAGCTCGACGCGGATGCAGCCGAGGTCTTCGAAGGCGAAGCCGAGCATCAGCAGCTTCGCCTCGACGTTGGCGCCGCTGCGCCAGGCCGAGGGCGTCAGCCAGGTGTTGCCGATCTCGACGCCGTCGTGGATCGGTCGCGGCGCCAGGTATGAGCTACTGCCGAGTGGGTCGCCGTCAGCGCTGAGGGTGGCGAAGCCATGCTCCTCCCCCATCTTGCGGGCGAGCAGGCGACCGTCGAACCACTGGTCGAAGCCCTCGTCGGTCTCGGTCACCCGGCGGTCAATCCACCGCCAGACCTCGGGATGGATCGCGACCGAGCGCAGCGGCTCGCGGTGCTCCTCGACCAAAGGCTCCAGCCGCACGCGGCTGCCCTCCAGCGCCCGGTCTGGCGGCGGCCAGATCACGCGGCCAGCTCCAGGAAGCGGTCGAAGAGGTGGCGGGCGTCGTGCGGGCCGGGGCCGGCCTCGGGGTGGTACTGGACGGTGGCGCCGGCGACGTCGCGGAGGACCAGGCCCTCGACGGTGCGGTCGTAGAGGTTCAGCTGCGAGAGCTCGGCGACGCCGAAGTCGGTGTCCCAGCGGACCGGCTCGTCGCCCTCGATCTTCGGCTCGCCGCCGGGGCCGACGACGGCGAAACCGTGGTTCTGGGAGGTGATGTCGATCCGCCCCGTCTCCAGGTCCTTGACGGGGTGGTTGGAGCCGCGGTGGCCGAAGGGCAGCTTGTAGGTCTGCAGGCCGACGGCGCGGCAGAGCAGCTGGTGGCCGAGGCAGATCCCGAAGACCGGCCTTTGGCCGAGGACGCCGCGGACGGTCTCGACGACGTAGTCGAGGGCGGCGGGGTCACCGGGGCCGTTGGCGAGGAAGACGATGCCGGGGTCCTCGGCGAGGACTTCCTCGGGGCTACTGGTGCAGGGCAGCAGCGTCAGCCTGGCGCCGTGCTCGCGCAGCTGGCGGACGATGCTGAGCTTGACACCGGTGTCGATGCCGACCACGTGCGGGCCGTCGCCCTCGAAGCGGACCGGTTCCGGCGGGGTGACGGTGCGGGCGAAGTCGGCGCCGTCCATCGCGGGCTCGGCGGCGATCCGCTCGCGCGCCTCGGCTTCCGGGGTTGCCGCCGCGAAGATGCCGCCGCGCATCGCCCCCTTGTCGCGGAGGTGGCGGACCAGGGCGCGGGTGTCGACGCCGCTGACCGCGGGGACGCCGCAGTCGGCGAGCCACTGCAGCCAGCCGCCCTCGGCGGTGGCGACGTCTTCGCCGTTCTTGGCATCGCGCATGACGACGCCGCGGGCGTGGACGCGATCGGACTCCATCGCCGCCTGCGAGACCCCGTAGTTGCCGATCAGCGGATAGGTGAAGACGATGATCTGGCCGGCGTAGGAGGGATCGGTGACCGCCTCCTGGTAGCCGGTCATCGCCGTGTTGAAGACGACCTCGCCGGTCGCCGCCCCGTCGTCGCCGCAGGCGAGACCGTCGAGCCGGGTCCCGTCCTCGAGCAGCAGGTAGGCCTCGCTCATGCCGCCACTACTCCTAATGACTGGAGTCGCATCACGATGCGACTCCGAGGGAGAAGGAGCGCAGGCGGTAGGCGACCTGGCCGGCGGCGACCGTGATCAGGACGCGGCCGGTGAGGGTGCGGCCGGCGCACCAGGAGTTGGCGGAGCGGCTCTCGTAGCCGTCCTCGCCGACCGTCCACTCGGCGCCGAGGTCGCAGAGGACGACGTTGGCCTCGGCGCCGGGAGCCAGGGTCGGCCGCGGCAGGTCAAAGGGCTCGGCGCCGCCGCCCATCCGCTCGACCAGGAGGCCGAGGTCGATGACGCCGGGCATGACCAGCTCGGTGTGGAGGGCGGCGAAGGCGGTCTCCAGGCCGGTGACCCCGAAGGCCGCCTGCTCGAAGGGAACGTCCTTTTCCTCCGGCTGGTGCGGGGCGTGGTCGGTGGCGATGCACTCGATCGAGCCGTCGCGCAGGCCCTCGATCAGCGCCTGGCGGTCGCGCTCTTCGCGGATCGGCGGGTTCATCTTGAAGCGGTGCGGATCAAGACTGCGGACCTCCTCGTCGGTGAGGCAGAGGTGATGCGGGCTCGCCTCGGCGCTGATCTGGACCCCGGCCGCCTTGGCGGCGCGGACGATCTCGACCGACTCGGCGGCGGAGAGGTGCTGGACGTGGATGCGGGCGCTCTCGTGAGCGGCAATGGCGGCGTCGCGGGCGACCATCGTCGACTCGGAGACCGAGGGGATGCTGCCGATCCCCAGCACCGCCGAGACCGGCCCCTCATGCATCGCGCCCCCCATCGAGAGCCGCGGGTCCTCCTCGTGCAGGGCGATGTTGCCGCCACAGAGGTGCTGGTACTGGAGGGCGCGGCGCATCACCCCGGCGTCGGTGATCGGCAGGCCGTCGTCGGAGAAGCCGAGCGCACCGGATTCGCGCAGTTCGACCATCTCGGTCAGCTCCTCCCCGGCCATCTCCTTGGTCACCGTGGCGAGGAAACCAACCGGGATCGAGGCACCGGCGCGGGCCTGTTCGCGCAGGGCGCTGACATCGGCGGCGGTGGAGACGGGCGGCTCGGTGTTGGCCATCGCGAGGATGCCGCAGTAGCCGCCCGCGGCGGCGGCGCGGGTGCCGGTCTCGACGTCCTCTTTGTGCTCGTGGCCGGGGGTGCGGAGGTGAACGTGGGGGTCGAAGAAGGCCGGAAAGGCGTGCAGGCCCTCGGCCTCGACCACCTCGGCGCCGTCGGTGTCGGCCTCGCCGGGCGCGGCGAGGGCGGCGATCTTGCCGCCGCGGACGACGACGTCGTGGACCGAGTCGATGCCGGCGACCGGGTCGAGCACGGTCGCCCGCCGCAGAACCAGATGCGCCTCCTCGCCGGAGCGGACGTCGAGCTGATCGCGCAGTCTCGCCGTCGGCAGTTCCCCCTGCGCGCTCATGCCGGCGTCCCGATCGGGGTCGGTCGGCTGCCCTCGCCCTCGGCGCTGGGAGCGGAAGCGTCGCCGCCGGCGAGCAGCTCGTAGAGGATCGCCATCCGCACGACCAGGCCGGCGGCAACCTGCTCGGCGATTAGCGACTGCGGCGAGTCGATTGCCTCGCCGGAGAGCTCGACGCCGCGGTTGACCGGCCCTGGGTGCATCAGCAGCTGGCGCGGGTTGAGCCGGCGGCTGTCGATCTGGAAGTTGGCCGCGTACTCGCGCAGCGAGGGGACGAAGCTCTCGCTCATCCGCTCCTTCTGCATCCGCAGGGCGTAGACGACGTCGGCCTCCCCGATCCCGTCGAGGCTGTAGGAGACGTTGCAGCCGAGCGCCTCGATCCCGCGGGGGATCAGGGTCGGTGGGCCGCAGAGGGTGACCTCGGCGCCCATCTTCGCGAAGGCGATCAGGTTGGAGCGGGCGACCCGGCTATGGAGGACGTCGCCGACGATCCAGATGCGGACCCCCTCCAGCGAGCCGAGCCGGCGCCGCAGGGTGTAGACGTCGAGCAGAGCCTGGCTCGGGTGCTCGTGCTTGCCGTCGCCGGCGTTGACGACGGCGGCGGCGGTCCAGCCGGCAACCATCTGTGCCGCGCCCGCGTAGGGGTGGCGGATGACAATCGCGGCGGGGTCGTAGGCGGAGAGGGTCGCGATCGTGTCCTTCAGCGACTCCCCCTTCTCGACGGAGGAGCCGGCGGCCTTGACCGAGACAAGGTCGGCGGAGAGGCGCTTGGCGGCGAGGTCGAAGGAGCTCGAGGTGCGGGTGCTCGACTCGTAGAAGAGCGAGACGACGGTGCGCCCGCGCAGGGTCGGGACCTTTTTGATGTCGCGGCGGCCGACCTCGGCGAAGCTCTCGGCGCGGTCGAGGATCGCCTCGATCTCCTCGCGCGAGAGCTGCTCGATCGAGAGCAAGTGCTTCATCGGCTCACCTCCACGGTGCTGGGCTCGGAGATCGTCACCTCGTCTGTGCCGTCAATCTCCTCGAGGCGGACGTTGACCCGCTCCTCGCGGGCGGTCGGCAGGTTCTTGCCGACGTAGTCGGGGCGGATCGGCAGCTCGCGGTGACCGCGGTCGCAGAGGACGGCCAGCTGGACCCGCTGGGGGCGGCCGTAATCGAAGAGCGCCTCGATCGCGGCGCGGACGGTGCGGCCGGTGTAGAGGACGTCGTCGACGAGGACAACGGTGCGCTCGCTGAGGTCGAAGTCGATGTGGGAGGAGTGGACGACCGGCTGCGAGGCGGGCGCCTTGGCGCCGACGTCGTCGCGGTAGAAGGAGATGTCGAGGTCGCCGAACGGCAGGTCGCTGCCGGTCAGCTCGCCCAGAAACACATGGAGGCGACGCGCGAGCACCGCACCCCGGGTATGAATCCCGACAACCGCCAAGCGCTCGGAATCGGGGTTCCCCTCGGCGATCTCGTGGGCGATCCGCCGCAGCGTCCGCCTCAAATCGTCGTGCTCAAGCACGACCTTCTCGTTCACTTCGCTTGCTTCCTTCCTGGCCTCACGGGACCTGGTTAAAGGACGCGGCAAATGTAGCAGCGCCTGGCGGCGGCGGGCTAGCCCTCGCCTTCCTGCTCTTTCCGCGTTTCGCGGGCTCCGTTCGGGACCAGCTGCGGCTCCCCGCGCTCGGGAAACGGCAACTCGATCTGATCGAAGTCGCGGGGGGCGACCGTCGGCTCGAAGATCGTCTTCGCCTCCTCGATCACTTTGCCGACGTGGTAGCGGGAGGAGATGTGGACGAGGGCGAGCAGCTTCACGTGGGCCTCGTCGGCAACGGCGGCGGCCTGGCCGACAGTCGAGTGCCCGGTTTCGGCGGCCCGCTGCACCTCCTCCTCGGCGAAGGAGGCGTCGTGGATCAGCAGGTCGGCGTCGGCGGCGGCGGAGACGGTGGCGGGACTGGGGGCGGTGTCGCCGGTGACGACAATCGCGCGCCCGGCACGGCTCGGCCCCATCACCTGGTCGGGGGTCACGGTCCCGGCATCGCCCTCGACCGACTCGCCCCGCTGCAGGGCCGCGTAAGCGGGCCCTTCGGGAACGCCGGCGGCGGCCGCGGCGTCAGGATCGAACCGTCCCGGCCGCTCCTCCTCGACCAGCGCGTAGCCGTGGGCGCGGGCGGTCCGGTGCGAGGCTTCGAAGGGACGCACCTCGTATCCGTCGTGCTCGACCGCGTCACCCGGCTTCAGCTCGATCAGGTCGAGCGTGAACCCGAGTCGGCCGATCAGCGGCGAGAAGACCTGGAAGAGCTCGGTCAGCCCCGGCGGCCCGTAGATCTTCAGCGGCACCTGCCGGTCGGTCAGGTCGTAGGTCTTCAGCAGTCCCGGGATCCCGAGCACGTGGTCGGCATGGAAGTGCGTCAGGTAGATCTCGTCCGCCTGCACCAGCCCCAGCGACCGCTGCATCTGCCGCTGCGTCCCTTCCCCGCAGTCGAAGAGCAACCGCTCCCCCCCACGGCTCACCAACACAGCCGCCGTAGACCGCCGCGCCGAGGGCACCGACCCCCCGGTCCCAAGAAAAGTCACCGCCAAATCCATTGCGCGGCGAGCCTACGCGAAGTTCAGCTCTGGTTCCGGCTCAGCCGCCATCCCGTGCAGTTGAACTCGAAGAGACTCTGGCGTCCATCGATCAATCTCATAATCCGAGGCGAGTCGGATCTTTCGACGCTGGTTGTTCAGCGGAGGCTCTAGGCGTAGACGCCCCTCGAATCGCGCAATCGAGTCGAGGGGGACGAGATAGACGGTGGAGTTAGGCGGAAAATAGACCCCGAAGATGTCTGCGAGGCCAGCGTAGGACTGAGGACCCCGGCCATGATCGGTAGAGCGGCAGTTGAAGACGACACAGCCTTGCAGCGGCCACGCCCGCTTGCACTGCACTCGCAAGAAGTCCCGGCCTCCAAGATCGACCAGAAGGTCATATGGCTGCCCGCTTCCAAAGGGGACAGAGACCTCGAAACCTCGCTCGACAAGGGCGGAAAGAACCTTTGCCTCCGCCTCGTTCCCCCTCTTGGCACTAGACATGGCCGTAATATATTGTCTGCATCAGACGGAAAGCCTCGTTGAGCGCGCACACCCTCGATACTGGCTAAGCTCCGCTGCACGCGCCCGTAGCTCAGCTGGATAGAGCGACAGCCTCCGGAGCTGTAGGCCACAGGTTCGAATCCTGTCGGGCGCGCTCTTCCCACGACTCCGCCGAAGCAGCAGGGGAAGCTTAAGCGGGATCTCATCTAGCTGAGGCAGCTTCTCTGACTTAAATTTTTATTGCTCTTGAATCTGCTGGACGAAATCGAGGGGCACCTCGACAGCGAGGACGCCACGCTACGCCAGGGCCGACGTGAGCGCACGATCTTCCTGATGCGTCTTGGTTATCCGGAGCAAGGCATGGTTTTCCTAAACGGAGATCAAGGCATGCGTCCATGGGTGGAGTTACGAACGGCCTATATCCACTCCTGCTTTCAAGCTTCTTTGCTTATAGGTCAATCATTCCTTGAGAACCTCCTTGGAGGAGTTGCCGACTTCGCGGATCGAGTTACTGGCAAGCCGTTGCTTCGCGAGTTGCTACAGGTGGCGCTAGAAGAGAGGGCTGGCTGCTCGATAGTGAGTTCGGCGAGTTCGAGGCGGTGGCAAAGCTGCGAAATCCCTATGCCCACTATCGGAGCTTTCGCCATCCAGACAGTCTGCGGGCTAGGGCTGCGGCCACGGGCCTAGATCCTGACGTCATCCTTCAAAGTGCCTGCGAGCGCTTCCTCATCAGACTTCATGCCTTTGTTCACCGACGATTTTCAATCGGCCGCCTGATCGTTCCTGACGAGTTCGCGACTCTTCCTCCGCTCAATCCTGATCAGCTCGACTTTGATTCCGCTTAGTCGCGCCCTGGGTTTCGCGCGATGCTGCCCCTAGTTTTCGGCAGCTTTGAAGCGCGCCATCCATTCCTCGCGGTTGAATTCCGCGGGGTCGGTTTCGGCGAGGAAGCGCTCGAGGGCGGCGATGAAGTGGCCGGGACGCTCGAGCATGGGGACGTGGCCGGTGTCCGCGAAGATCTCGAGGTGGCTGTCGGGGAGGGCGGCGTGGGCTTCGCGGGCGTGCTCGACCGGGATGATCGGGTCGTTCTCGCCCCAGACGATGAGGACGGGGAGGGTTTCGGCGAGGTAGAGGCGGTCGAGGGCGCCGATCCGCTGTCCCTCCATGTCAACCACCGAGCGCAGGGTGGCGAGGAAGGCCTTGCGCCGGTCGGAGTCGGCGAGGGTGGCGTAGCCACGGGTGATCTCGGCTAGATCGGCGCTGGGGCGCAGCCCGACGGTGCCGAGACCGCGGCCGATCACGCCGCCGACGGTCTTTCCCACCCCCGCCGTGGCGGAGATGAAGAGATCGGCGCCGGGCAGCGCCGCGGCGCGCAGGATGGGGCTGACATCGGGGCCGAGGCCGCCGCTGGAGACGAGCACCAGGCGCTCGACCATCTCCGGGAACTGGTAGGTGAACTGCATCGCGACGCCGCCGCCGAGCGAGTGACCGACGAGGGTGGCCCGCTCGTGGCCGAGCGAGAGCATCAGGTCGCGCAGGCTGCTGGCGAGGGCGCCGAGCGAATAGTCGCCGCCGCCGGGCGCCGAGGCGCCGTGGCCGGGGAAGTCTGGAGCGATCACCGTGTGGTCGATCGCCAGCGGCTCGATCACCGATTCCCAGTTGGCGCAGGTGCCCGCCATCCCGTGAATCAGCAGCAAAACCGGCCCGGAACCGGCTTCGACGAAGTTCATAGGCCGGCCGTGGACCTCGACGGCCCTCGGCTTCGGCTTGGCCCTGCTCAGCCGCGTCGCTTTCGTTGCCACGTCGGGTCCATACCCCCGAAACGTGCAGAGGTATCGCGCGGCGGCGAATCCGCCCCCGATTCCAATACTGTCGCGCCGTGCGTTTCCCGCCCCGCTCAGCCAATCCGGAGGACGACCGGCTGCCCCGCGGCGCCCTCGTCATCGTCGCGATCGGCCTGATCGCCTGCGTCGTCGCCGCCCTGGCCACGGTCGGCAAGGGCGAGGGTGAATCGGCGCAGCTGGAATGGGTGCAGTTGGGAACGGCCGCGGACTCGCAAACCACCCCGGTTCCCGGCGGCAAAGGCACGATGCAGCTCGTCGCCACCAACATCCGTGCCACTGGCACCAACGTCAGCGGCTACTCGCTCTTCAACGCCGGCTCGACCCTGAAGATCACGGCCGGCTCGCCGATCGGCGGCGCCCGCATCCTCTGCAGCGTCAAGGCCCACAAGGGCACCGAAGTCGCCCAGAGCGCCGGCGGCCTGCGCGGCACCTACCCCCGCTCCTCCGAAGAAGGCATCTACAACCAGGAAGTGCCGGAAACGGTGCTGATGGACTTCAGCTCCCACAGCAGCGAACTGGCCACGCTCGAAGTCCTCGACCGGCCGCAGCGGTTCACCACCGAAAAGGGCGTCAAGCTCGAATGGCCCGAATACGTGGTCGGCACCGAGCACCTCAAATACTTCATCTCCGGCAAGCCGAAGAAAGACCTCGAACTGCCCTTCTTCACGATCTGGCGGACGACCAAGGTCCCGGCGGCTGGGATCGCCTGCACGCTTGAAACCAGCGCCGGCAAGGCGACGGTGGCGACGCAGGTCGCGCTGAAGAAGCGCTCGCCGCCGATCGACGAAGAGGCCGAAGCCGAAAAAGCCGAAGAAAAAGAAGAACTCGAAGCCGAAGAAGAAGCCGGAGACGAAGGCTAGACGTCGAGCTGCTCCTGCGGCGCGACCAGCAGCTCGGGCCCTTCGGCCATCCCTTTGCCGACTTTGTTCAGGGCCGGGTTGGCCGGCGCGCCCTCCATCCGCCGCGGGTCGAGTGGCGCGCACATCGCCACCGCGTCCTCGGCGCTGAGGTCCGGGCGCAGCCAGGCGGCCTCGGCCTCCGGGCTCGGGAGGATCGCCGGCATCCGGTTGTGGACCGGCGCCACTACCTCGTTCGGGGTCGTGGTGACGAGCGTGCAGGTGTAGAGGTAGCCGTCGTCGTAGCCGCGCTCCTCCGGGTCGTCCCACTTCTTGCGGGTGCAGAGGCCGGCGAAGGCAAAGGGCTCGCCGCCGTCGACGGTGAAGCGCCAGGGCTGGCGCGGCTGCTTCGGATCCTCGGCCTTCATCCACTCGTAGAAGCCGTCGGCGACGATCAGGCAGCGGTGGCGGAACTTGTCGACCAGCGGGCCGTAGGCCTTGCTCTTCAGCAGGTTCTCCTGTTTCGCGTTGATCATCCGGTAGCCGACTTTCAGGTCCTTCGCCCAGACCGGGACCAGCCCCCAGCGCATCAGCTGCGCCTCGCGCTCGCCCTTCGCCGCCTCCTCCTCGTCGGGGGAGGAGCGGACGACGAGGATCTCCTGGGTCGGAGCGACGTTGAAGCGGCCGAGGCCGGGAGGCGCCGTTTCCTTGCCGGACTCTTTTGCCTCTCCCCCGTCCTGGGCGCTCTCTTTGGCCGGCGCCCCGCCCCGTTCCAGCGCTTTCTCCAGTTCGACCTGGAAGCGATCGGCGATCTTCTTCGTGTCTTTGCTGGTGACCGTGAAGCGCCCGCACATGGGCTCAGCCTAGCCGGCCTGACCGGCGGCCTCGGGCCGCAGCTCCGCGTGGTCGCGGTACCAGTCGAGGGTGCGGATGAGGCCGTCGCGCAGCTCGACCTCGGGTGCCCAGCCGGTCATCTCCCGGAGCTTCCCCGAGTCGACGTACTGGCGGTCGATCTCGCCAGCGGGGTTGCCGGTGCCGAGGAACTCGGGCTGCAAATCGGCACCGGAGACGTCGACGATCGTCTGCAGGACCTCGGCGACCGAGTAGGGGCGCTCGCCGCCGGCGTTGAAGGCCTCCCCCGCGCCCGGCCCGCCGGCGCCGACCGCGCTCTCGACCGCGAGATAGGCGGCGACGGCGTCGCCGACGTAGAGGAAGTCCCGCTCGGGACTGCCGTCGGAGCGGATCTGGGGGCGGCGCCCGTCGAGAACGGCGGCGATCGCCTCCGGGATCAGGCGCGAGAAGTTGGGATCGCCGCCGCCGTAGATGTTGGCGAACCGCGTTACTGCCACCGGCAGGCCATAGGAGGGCCGGTAGCTGAGGGCGATCGCGTCGGCCGCGGCCTTGCTCGCCTCATAGGGCGAGGCCGGCCGCAACCGCATCGTCTCGCGGTAGGGCAGCTCGTCGCTGGGGCCGTAGGCCTTGTCCGAGGAGGCGACGACGACCGCCGGCACGTCGGCGCGGCGGCAGGCCTCCAGCAGCGACCAGGTGCCGCGCACGTTGACCTCGAAGGTCTGCGTGGGATCGGCCATCGCCGGCCCGACCAGCGTCTGTGCGGCGAGGTGGAAGACGACGTCGAACTCCCCCGCCGTGATCGCCGCCTCGACCGCCGGCGCGTCGCGCAGGTCGACTTCCAGCAGCTCGATCTCGGCCTCGATCCCCTGCAGGACCAGCCCCGAGCGCGGCGGTGGCGGCAGGTCGAGGACGCTGACCGCGTCTCCTCGTTCCAGCAGCGCCCGCGCCAGGTTGGAGGCGACGAAGCCGTGGCCGCCGGTGACCAGCGCCCGCTTCACGGTGCGTCCACCGGCGCCGCGTCCCAGATCCGCCAGGCGGCGCGGCCGGCGGTCCAGAGGTCGTTGAGCACCACCGCGTCCTTGTAGGTGTCCATGCAGTCCCAGAAGCCCTCGTGCCGGAAGGCGCGCAGCTGGCCATCGGCGGCCAGACGCTCCAGCGGCTCGCGCTCGAGCACGCTCTTCTCGCCGACGTACCGGAGCGCGCCCGGCTCGAAGCAGAAGAAGCCGCCGTTGATCCAGTGCTCGCTGCGCGGCTTCTCGACGAAACCGGTGACCGCGTCGCCCCGCAGCTCGGCGACGCCCCACTGCAGGTGCGGCCGCACCACCGTCACGGTCGCCAGCGCCCCCTGCTCGCGGTGGAACTCGAGCAGTCCGCCGAGGTCGATGTCGGCGACGCCGTCGGCGTAGGTAACGCAGAAGGCCTGATCGAGCAGCCGGTCGGCCAACGCCGCGACCCGACCGCCGGTCGGCGTGTCGACGCCGGTGTCGACGCACTCCACCTCCACCCCCTGCGGCCAGCGCTCGCCGGCGGCGAACTCCGCCACCGCCTCGCCCATGTAGCCGGTTGCCAGCAGGAAGCGCTCGAACCCCTGCGCCGCGTAGACCTGGATCACGTGCCAGAGGATCGGCCGGCCGCCGATCTCGACCAGCGCCTTCGGTACCGACTCAGTCCGCTCGCGCAGCCGCGTCCCGCGGCCGCCGCAGAGGATGACTACAGAGGGCTTATCCATGAGGCGCATTATCTCGCGCTTCGCTTGCCGTGCATGGGTCCATGATTTATAGTGATAGTACTTCTTAGTTTTCAGTTAAAGCTGAATAAAATGGGCCGGGGAGTTAGGAGAAGACGATGAAGCAACTGCTTGCCCGTCTAGGAACGATCCTCATCTTCCTCTTGATCGCCTGCGGCATGGCCTCTAGTTCAGCCTCGGCGACCACTGGAACCAAGCTTTGCGTCTTCAACCAGACACCGTGCGGATTTGACTATGCGGTCGGGACCGAATTGAAATCGAGTCTGGCAGCGGGAACGAAACTGACCAAAATCTTCGGCCTGGAACTGGAATGCACCGGCTCAACTATGAGCGGAAAATCTGCCACCACAGGCGGGGAAATGGCGCCGGTTGAAGCGACCCTTAGCTCACTCACCTTTAGCGGCTGCAACAGCGGTTGCTCAATCACGGTTGCGAACCCAGGACACTTCGTCATCGAAAACGTCTCGGGGACGATGAACGCGACCGTAAGCTGGATCGGCTTCGAAATCATCGAAGGTTGCAGTGGCAGCGAATGCCGTTTCGGTTCCGAAGTTTCGAAAGGCATCTTTCTCCGCGGCGGCGCCGAACCAACGCTCAAGTTCGAAGAAGCCGTGATTCCGAAGAAATCGGGCTCCGGCATTACCTGCGCCAACTCGAAGTGGACGGCGACTTATGCGATCACCACCCCGAAACCGCTCTACGTCTCGGGCGCTACGAGCGAATCGTTTTCAGGTGGCGGAGTTCTCTGCAAGGCTGCATTCAGTCCCTGCGCGAGCCTCCCGGGTTCCATAGGACCCTACCGTTCGGGAACCGCAATCAGCGCACAATTGAAATCCGGGGTCTCTTCGGCTCTCGAAATGGGGTTCGCTACCGCTAAATGCACCGGGTCTTCGATGAGCGGCGAAGTCAAAGATCCCGGCACCGTGACTGAACCAATTGTCGGAGTGTTGAGTTCATGGACCTTCAGCGGTTGCAATTGTGAAGTCAAAGTCCTCAAAGCCGGCAACTTCGGCGTCGACTGGACGAGCGGAACTAACGGCGCCCTGGTGCTTTCAGGGGTCGAAATCTTCGTGGACTGTGGAGGCAAAGAATGCACCCTCGGCGGCGTCATCAAAGAAGGGATCACGCTGAACGGCGGTAATCCGGCAACGATCAAAGTCATCGCAGCGCCTATCCCCAAGAAATCTGGGGTCTCGGAATGCAGCGTTACCGCGAATTGGAGCGCCGAATATGAAGTGACCGCGCCTAAACCGCTGAACGTCGAGGAAACCTAGCTGCCGACTTCGGCCTTGCCGGGGGCTCAGCCCCCGGCGACCGCGGGCAAAATCGTCACTTCGTCGCCGTCGTTGATGCTCGTCTCCAGGCCCTGCTGGAAGCGGATGTCCTCGCCGGAGACGTAGACGTTGACGAAGCGGCGGAGGTCGCCGTCCTGGGTGATGCGGTCGCGGAGGCCGTTGTGGGCGTCGAAGACGGCGTCGAGCACCTCGCCGACGGTCCCGCCCTCCACTTCCAGCTCGGCCTGGCCGCCGGTGGCGGCGCGCAGCTGGGTCGGGATCTTCACGGTGACTGACATCTAGGCGGCTACCTCCTGGCGGAACTCGCTCTCGAAGCTTTCGAGGCTGGGGTCGATCTCGTGCATCTGGAACGTATCGCGCGTCGCGTCGAGCGTCTTCAGGCCCTCGCCGGTGATGTAGACGACGACTCGCTCCCCGTCGGCGAGCTCGCCCCGTTCGGCCAGCTTGCGCAGGACGCCGACGGTGACCCCGCCGGCGGTCTCGGTGAAGATCCCGGTCGTCTCGGCCAGCAGCTTGATCCCTTCGCGGATCTCCTGGTCGGTGACCGAGTCAACGCCGCCGCCGGTCTTGCGGGCGTGCTCGACCGCGTAGGGGCCGTCGGCGGGATCGCCGATCGCCAGGCTTTTGGCGATCGTCTCCGGGCGCTGCGGTTTGCAGACTTCCCAGCCTTCGGCGAAGGCGGTCGCAACCGGGCTGCAGCCCTCCGCCTGGGCGCCGTTGAAGACCGGCTGCTTGCCCTCGACGAGGCCGAGGTCGAGCCACTCCTGGAAGCCGCGGCCGAGTTTCGTGAACAGCGAACCGGAGGCGATCGGGCTGACCACCCGGTCGGGGAGTTTCCAGCCGAGCTGCTCGACGGTCTCGTAGGCGAGCGTCTTCGATCCCTCGGCGTAGTAGGGCCGCAGGTTGACGTTGACGAAGGCCCAGGGTCGGGTCTCCGCCAGCTGCGTGCAGAGCCGGTTGACGTCGTCGTAGTTGCCGCGGACGCCGACCAGGTTGGTCCCGTAAACGCCGGTCGCGAGCAGCTTCTGCTCCTCGAGGTTGGCGGGGACGAAGACGTAGGACTTGAGCCCGGCGGCGGCGGCATGCGCCGCGACGGCGTTGGCGAGGTTGCCGGTCGAGGCGCAGGCGACGGTGTCGAACCCGAGCTCCTGCGCTTTCGCGACCGCGACCGCGACGACCCGGTCCTTGAAGGAGTGGGTCGGGTTGGCGGCGTCGTTCTTGATCCAGATCTCGGCATCCACCCCAAGCCGCTCGGCCAGGCGGTCGGCCTTCAGCAGCGGCGTCAGGCCCGGCTCCAGCGGGTCGCTCGCCCGCCCCTTGAACGGCAGGAAGTCGCTGTAGCGCCAGATTCCCTGCGATCCCGCCTGGATCCGCCGCTTCACCTCCGCCGCGTCGAGGCCGCTGTAGTCGTAGGCGACCTCCAGCGGGCCAAAGCAGTTTTCGCAGACGTAGCTGGCGTCCAGCTCATAGCTGGTGCCGCACTCCTTGCACTTCAAGCTCTCTACAGACATCCGATCCTCTTTTCCACTTACAAAAAAACCTCGCCATCTGTGGGGCGAGGTCCGATCGGACATCCCCCACATCTTCCAAATCGCTCGCATTTCTGCTTCGCGACCTGCTGGACTTGGCACCTGTCTCGACCTTGCGGTCGCGATGGTTGCCGGGGCTTCACTGGGCCAGTCCCTCCACCCCTCTAGATGTGGCGCTTATGTGCAGGGAAAGATAGCGAACGGGTTGGCGGGCGGCAACCACTTTCGGCGAGAACGCACGCTTTTCGTCACGCCTGGCTAACCTAGCCCGACGATGAGCCCGCTGCTGCACGAGACGATCGGACCGCTCGATGCCGAACCTTCCGAAACCGAGGCTGCGACGGCCCGGCCGACGCGGCGAGCTCGTCTCTCAGCCGGCGGCGCCTGAGCCGCAGAAGCCGAACGTCGAGCAAATCGAGTCGAACGGCCTGCGCTGGGTCAACATCGAGTGGCCCGGCTCGCTGGAGCGGACCTGGCTGGAGGAGCACTTCGAGTTCCACGCCCTCGACCTCGAGGACGTCCTCTCCCGCAACCAGCGGCCGAAGATCGACGTCTACGACGACTACCTCTTCATCGTCCTCCACCTGCCGGTTTTCGACCCGAAAGCCGGGCGGCTGGGCACCGGCGAGCTCGACCTCTTCGTCGGGCCCGACTACGTGGTCACGATCCCAAACCTGCCGCTGCAGCCGGTCGAGTACCTGTTCGAGCGCTGCCGGGCCAAAGAGGAGCTGCGCGAACAGCTCTTCTCCCGCGGCTCCGGCTACCTGCTCTACCGGCTGGTCGACGACGCCTTCGACTACTGCTTCCCGATGCTGCGCAAGATCGGCAACAAGCTCGACGCGCTCGAGGACGACATCTTCGAAGAGCGGGCCGAGGAGGTCGTGCGCGACATCTCCAACGTCAAGCAGGAGATCATCAACTTCCGCAAAGTGATCCGGCCGCAGCGGCCGGTGCTGCGCGACCTGGAGAAAGTCAAACAGCGCTACCTCGCCTCCGACCTCGATCTGGAGATCTACTTCGACGACATCGTCGACGCCCACGAGCGGATCTGGGACATGCTCGAGAACTACAAGGAGGTCGCCGAAGCGCTCGAGGAGACCAACGAGTCGCTGATCTCCCACCGCCTCAACGACATCCTCCGGGTGCTGACCGCGATCAGCGTCGTGATCCTGCCGCTGACCCTGATCGCCAGCGTGATGGGGATGAACACCTGGGTGCCGAGCGAACACCACGAGGCCGGCTTCATCACCGTCTTGGTGCTGATGGCGATCATCCTCGTCGCCATGGTCGCCTACTTCCGCCGTCGCAAGTGGCTCTAGGCGCTCGCCGGCTTCCATAGGATGGAGTGCCCGTGGCAAATTTCCGCATCTGGGCGCCCTGGCGCCTCGCTTACGTGAAGGACGCGTCCAAGGACATCGAGGAGGAGTGCATCTTCTGCGCCAAGCCGGCGGCGGAGGATGACGAGGCGAACCTGATCGTCCACCGCGGCGAGCACAGCTTCGTGATCCTCAACCTCTTCCCGTATACGAACGGGCACCTGATGGTGGCGCCCTATGACCACGTCGGACGGTTGCAGGAGATCCCCAGCGAGACGCTGGCGGAGATGATGGCGCTGGCGCAGCAGGCGATGGACCGGCTCGAGTCGGTCTACCAGCCGCACGGCTACAACGTCGGCTTCAACCAGGGACGGGTCGCCGGCGCCGGGGTCGAGCACCACATCCACATGCACGTCGTTCCGCGCTGGGCCGGCGACAACAACTTCATGCCGGTGATCGCCGATACGAAAGTGATGCCGCAGTCGATCGAGCAGAGCTATGAGGCTCTGAAAGGAGCGTTTTGAGCGACCAGTCCCCCCTCTCCCCGCCCGGCATCTTTAAGGCGTATGACATCCGTGGCCTTTACGGCGAGGAGATGGACGAGACGACGGCGCGGGCGATCGGGCGCGCCTTCGCCCGGGTGCTGGGACGGCTGCGCGGCAAGGCGCCGGGCGAGCTGCGGGTCGGCCTCGGGCGCGACATGCGGCTGACCGCGCCGGCGATGGCGGGGGCGGTACGCGAGGGGCTGATGGCCGAGGGTGCGCACGTGGTCGACGCCGGCCAGGTCGCGACCGAGATGCTCTACCACCTGGTCGGCTCGCGCGAGCTTGACGGCGGCGCGATGGTCACCGCCTCGCACAACCCCAAGGCCTACACGGGGGTGAAGCTGGTCCGCGAGGGGGCGCTGCCGCTCTCCGGCGACGCCGGGATCGGCGACGTCAAGGTCGAGATCGAAGGCGGGCTCGGCGAGGAGCCGGGCGGCGGTGATTCGGAGGAAGTCGATATCTGGGATGAGTTCCGCGCCCACGCTCTCTCGTTCATCGACCCGGCGAACGTGAAGCCGATGAAGGTCGTCGTCGACGGCGGCAACGGCATGGGCGGTCCGATGGTCGGCCCGATCCTCGAGCAGCTGCCGCTGGAGCTGGAGGAGATGTACTTCGTCCCCAACGGCGAGTTCCCCGACCACGAGCCGAACCCGCTGCTGGAGGAGAACCGGCGGATGATCATCGATCGGGTGAAGGGTTCCGGGGCCGACCTCGGGATCGCCTGGGACGGTGACGCCGACCGCTGCTTCTTCATCGACGGCGAGGGGACCTTCTGCGACGGGGACTTCATCTGCGCCCTGCTGGCGCGCTCGATCCTGCAGAAGAACCCCGGCGCGACGATCCTCTACGACCCACGCTCGAGCCGCGCGGTGCCGGACCTGGTCGCCGCCGAGGGCGGCCGCTCCGACCTCTCCCGGGTCGGCCACGCCTTCTTCAAGGCGCGGATGCGCGAGGAGGAAGCGGCGTTCGGAGGCGAGGTCTCCGGCCACTACTACTTCCGCGACTTCTGGAACGCCGACTCGGGGACGATCCCAGCGCTACTGGTGCTGGAGCTGCTCTCGCTCGACGGGCGTTCAATGGCCGAGCTGATGGAAGAGTTCCGCTCCCGGTACTTCATCTCCGGCGAGATCAATTCCGAGGTCGCAGACCAGGAGGCGAAGATGGCCGAGATTGCCGAGCGCTACTCCGACGGAGAGATCACCCGCCTCGACGGGATCTCGATCGACTACCCGGACTGGCACTTTAACGTCCGCCCGTCCAACACCGAGCCGCTGCTGCGCCTCAACCTCGAGTCGCTGGTCTCGCGCGAGGACATGGAACGGCGTCGCGACGAGATCCTCGGCCTGATCCGCGGGTGACCGCGACCCCGCAGGAGGCGCTGGAGCAGGCGGCGCTGGCCGGCATTCACTGCTTTCCGATCCCGACCCCCTTCGCGGTCGGGCGGGTCAACTGCTACCTGATCGAGGACGAGCCGCTGACGCTGGTCGACACCGGGCCGAACTCGGGCAAAGCGCTCGACGAGCTGACCGCGCGGCTGGCCGAGCGCGGCCACGGGATCGCCGATCTCGAGCTGATCGTCGTCACCCACCAGCACATCGACCACCTCGGCCTGGTCGAGATCCTGGTCGAGCACTCCGGCGCCGAGGTAGCGGCGCTGGGGGCGGCGGCCGAACGGCTGGCGGCCTTCGACGAGGACGCCGAGGCCGAGGACGAGTTCGCCGTCGAGGTGATGCTGCGCAACGGCATCCCCGAGGACGTCACCGTCGCGCTGCGCAGCGTCTCGCGCAGCTTCCGCGGCTGGGGCTCGCACGTGACGGTGACGCAACCGCTGGAGGACGGCGGCGCGCTGGCCCTGCGCGACCGGCGACTTGAAGTCCTCCACCGCCCCGGCCACAGCCCCTCCGACACGGTTTTCTGGGACGAGGAGCGGCAGATCTTGATCGCCGCCGACCACCTGCTGCCGAAGATCTCCTCAAACCCACTGATCACGCGGCCGCTCGATGGCAGCAAGCAGCGCACTCAGGCGCTCGTCACCTACATCGAGTCGCTGCGCATGACGCGGGAGATGCCGGCCGAGATCGTCCTCCCGGGCCACGGCGAGCCGATCACCGACCACGCCGAGTTGATCGATTCCCGGATGGCCGGCTACGACCGCCGCAAGGAGAAGATCTACAAACTCATCGCCCAGCAACCGCGCAACGCTTACGAGTTGGCCCAGGCGCTCTGGGGCAACGTCGCCGTCACCCAGGCCTTCCTCACCCTCTCCGAGGTGATCGGCCACGCCGACCTGCTCGTCAATGAGGGCCGGGTGCGCGAAGCCGACGACGGCGCGGTGATCAGGTACGAAGCGACCTAGTGTCGACTTAGGTGCCCACAGGGGACCAAAAGTCGACACGCCTAGAGCTGCGCGCCGATCGCGTGCCCGAGCGCCGCGGCGGCAAGACCGAGGACGACGCTGAGGACGAGGTTGGTGACCGCAATTCGCCGTCGCCCCGCCTCGTCGATCCGCTGCGTCTCGACCATCCACGTCGAGAAGGTCGTATAGGCGCCGAGCAACCCGGCGCCGAAGATCAACCGCGCGTCGCCTTCCACCGCGGCCCCCGCCAGGAGGCCGAGCAAAAAGGCACCGCTGACGTTGACGATCAGCGTCCCCTCCGGCAGATGCGGATGCAACCGGTCGGTGATCAGCAGCGTCAACCCGAACCGCGCCAGCGCCCCAAAGCCGCCGAGCACCGCGACCCCAACCCAGGCCACCCAGCTCACGCCGCCTCCGTCCGCCGCGCGAAGGCAGTCGCCGCCTGCGCCCCCGCGAGCCCCGCGGCAACACTGACCGCCAGGTAGAGACAAGCGAGTGGGACCCGACCCGCTTCGAGCATCCCCAACAGCTCCACCTGCACAGTCGAGAACGTCGTCAGCGCCCCGCAGAAGCCGGTCGTCAGCAACGGCCGCCGGTACTGCGAATGCGGCAGCACCGTGAACCAGTAGCCGAGCAGCGCCGCCCCGACCACGTTGACGAGGAAGGTCGCCCAGGGCCACCCCACCCCCGGGTCCGGCAGCGCTTCCGCCAACCCAGCCCGCACCAGCGCCCCCAGCGCCCCACCGAGAAAGATCGCCCCCAGCTCCCGTCGGTCGATCATCGGCGGCAGCCTAGGCGAACCGCACCGGCATTAGGCTTGCCCGTCCGTGACTGCCCAGCTGCGCCCCCTTCGCCGTCGCAAGCCCGCCAAGAAGCGGATGCTGCTGATCGTCAATCCGTATGCGACGACGGTTTCGGATCGGCTAAAAAACCTGGTGGTCTATGCGCTGCAGGGGCGGTTCGATGTGGAAGCGGTGTCGACGCAGGCGCAGAACCATGCGACCGAGATCGGGCGGGAGGCGCTGGACGGCGGTTATGACGTGGTCGTCGCTTTCGGCGGCGACGGGACGCTGAACGAGGTCGTCAACGGGGTGGCGGGGACCGAGATGCCGGTGGCGATCCTCCCGGGGGGGTCGACCAACGTGGTCGCGCGGACGCTGGGGATGCCGAATGACGTGGTTGATGCGACCGAGCACCTGCTCTCGCTCGCTGACGACTGGCAGCCGCGGAGGATCGACCTGGGGATGGTCGACGACCGCTATTTCGTCTTCGCCTGCGGCGCCGGGATCGATGCCTCGGTCGTCAAACGCGTCGACCGCAACCCGACGCTGAAGGGCAACGCCGGCCCCTACTACTACTCCTGGGCGGGCGTCTCCAGCTTCTACCGCAAATATCTACTCAACCCGGTGCGGATGCGGACGTCCGTCGACGGCTGCGAGCCGATCGAGGGCGTCACCACGATCGTCCAGAACTCCGACCCCTTCACCTACTTCGCCAGCCGGCCGATCCGCGTCTGCGAGGGGATCGCGATCGATGACGGCACGCTCTCGATGGCGGTGCTGAAGCGGGCCGCACAACGCGACATGCCGACCCTGATCAACCGCCTCTTCAGCGAGAAGAACCCGGCGGCCCGGCACAAGCAGGTCGCCCACTTCGACGACGTCGGCCACGCGGTGGTCGAAACCGTCTCCAAGGACAAGCAGGGGAAGATCCGCCCCCTCCCGCTCCAGGTCGACGGCGACTACATCGGCGAGCGCGACCGGATCGAGCTGCGCGCCGTCCCGGCCGCGCTGACGGTCGTCGCCTGAGAAGCGCCGCGACTAGAGCCGGACCAGGTTCTCGGCCTCAATCGCGCGGGTGATGCCGCGGAAGTCGATCGTCAGCGTCGAGCGGGCGACCACGTCCTCGTAGTCGACGCCCGGGTGGGCGGTGACGATCGCCACGGCGTCGGCTTCGTCGAGAACCGAGTCCAGTTCGACCGAGCCGAGGTCGAACTCCGGCAGCGAAGGCACGTGCGCGTCGTGGTAGGAGACCTCACCGCCGAGCTCGATCAGCCGGCGGATGATTTTCAGCGACGGCGACTCGCGGATGTCGCCGACGCCGGCCTTGTAGGAGACCCCGAGGACGAGGATCCGCGAGCCCTTGACCGGCTTGCCCGCCTCGTTCAGGGCGCGCTCGATCCGCTCGACGCAGAAGGCGGGCTGGGTCTGGTTGACCTTGCCGGCGAGCTCGATGAACTCCGGGTAGAAGTCGTGCTCGCGGGCCTTGAAGGCGAGATAGAAGGGGTCGACGGGGAGGCAGTGGCCGCCCATCCCCGGCCCGGGCTCGAACCGCATGAAGCCGAAGGGCTTGGTCGAGGCGGCGTCGACCACCTCCCAGACGTCGATCCCGAGCCGGTCGCAGAGCTGGGCGAGCTCGTTGACGAGGGCGATGTTGACCGAGCGGAAGATGTTCTCGAGCAACTTCGAGAGCTCGGCCACCTCCGGGCTCGAGAGAACGACGACCTGGTCGCAGATCGACGAGTAGAGCTCGCGGGCATGCTCGGCGCAGGTCTCGGTGTAGCCGCCGACCAGCTTCGGCGTCGTCTTCACCGTGTAGTCGATGCGGCCGGGGTCGATCCGCTCCGGCGAGAAGGCGACGTGGAAGTCGCGCCCGGCCGAGAGGCCCGACTCCTCGAGGATCGGGACCAGACGCTCCCGCGTCGTCCCGGGATAGGTCGTCGACTCGAGCACGACCAGCTGGTTTGGCTGCAGCACCCGCGAGAGGCCCATCGCCGAGTCGATCAGGTAGGTGAGGTCGGGCTCACGGGCGCTGGTCAGCGGCGTCGGCACGCAGATCACGACCGCCTCGCAGGCGGCGAGGTCGGCGTAGGCGGCAGTCGCCCGCAGGCGATCACCGAGCGGGGCGAGGACGGCGCCGGTGATGTCCTCGATATGGCTGCGGCCGGCGTTTATCCCCTCGACCTTGCGCCGGTCGGAGTCGAGGCCGACGACTTCGTGCCCGGCTTCGGCGAAGGCGACGGCGAGGGGCAGCCCGACATAGCCGAGCCCGACGATGCCGATCCTGTTCGCGGCCATGCCTGGATAACGGCGCCGGCCGCCGCGGACTTTCGCCGCCACGCGAGGTTAGGATCGCCCGATGCGACTGCAGGCCTCCGATCTTGCCCCCGGGCTGCTGCTGGGACCAGACGTGAAGATCGGTGAGGGCGTCCTGATCGGCGGCCATGTGGTGATCCACGCCGGGGTCGAGATCGGCGACGGGGCCCGGATCGGCGACCACGCTCAGCTCCGCGACCGCGCCCGGATCGGCCCCGGGACGACGATCGGCAGCTACAGCTGCGTCGACCCCGACGTCGCGGTCGGAGCCCGGGTCAGCGTCCAGACCCGCTGCTACGTCACCGGCGGCACCGTGGTCGAGGATGACGTCTTCGTCGGCCCCGGGGTCACCCTGACCAACGACAACACGATGAACCGCCACGGGCCCGAGAAGGAGTTCGAAGGCCCGGTCCTGCGCCGCGCCTGCCGGATCGGCGGCGGCTCGACGATCTGCCCCGGGGTCGAGATCGGCGAGGAGGCCTTCGTCGCCGCCGGCGCCGTGGTCGCCGCCGACGTCGCCCCCCGCGAGGTCGTCGCCGGCGTCCCGGCGCGTCGGCTCCGCCAGGTGCCGGACGCGGACCTGCTGGAGCGCTGGCGCTAGCTCAGGGCTCGCGGCCGGGCAGCGGCCGCGCCGGGACCCCGGCCACGGTCGCCCCGGGCTCGACGTCGCCGCTGACCACCGCTCCGGCGCCGACCATCGCCCCGGCGCCGATCCGCACGCCGCCGAGGATCGTCGCCCCCGAGCCGATCGTCGCCCCGCGCTCGACCACGGTCTCGAGCAGCTCCCAGTCGTCCTCGGTCTGCAGCTCGCCGTCGGCGGCGGTCGCCCGCGGCCGCTTGTCGTTGACGAACATCACCCCGTGGCCGACGAAGACCTCGTCTTCGATCGTCACCCCGTCGCAGATGAAGCTGTGGCTCTGGATCTTGCAGGCGGCGCCGATCGCGGCTCCACGCTGGACCTCGACGAAGGTGCCGATGCGGGTGCCGTCGCCGATTCCGCACCCGTAGAGGTTGGTGAACGAGTGGACCACGACCCCCTTGCCGAAGGCGACGTCGTCGAGCAGGCGGTAGGGAGCCTCGTTGGCCGGAGTAACTGAGCTCGTCTCTGCCATTCATTGATCAAACGCCGCTGCTGCGCGCAAGCTTTCGGCCGCCCCGCCCGTTGGTGATCCGTGGCAGTAGTGAGTGAACCAGTCGCGAACCCGCGGCTTTCGTCCAACCACTCGTACGTGGTTCTGGGGGCCCGGTCGAGGAAGCTCCGACAGCGCATCGAGAGTGCGCTGGAGGACCCGCGCGGGTACACCGCGCTGCTCTTCGTCAACGGGGTCGACGAGGCGCTCGAGCTTCCCGTCGAGGCGCCCGCGATCGCGATCCTCGTCTGCGACCTCGACCAGCCCGAGGGGATGACGATGCTGCGCCGCGCCCGCAGCGAGCTGCAGCGGCTGGCGATCGTTGCCGTCTCCCCGCCGGCGACCGCCACCGGCGTCCGCCGCGGCCTCGACGCCGGCGCCGACGCGATCGTCTTCGAGCCGATGCTCGAGTCGACCCTGGCGGTGACGATCAGCGCCGTCGACTCCGGTCAATCGGTGGTCCCGCGCGAGCTGCGGGCCAGCGTCCAGCGCCCGGCGCTCTCCCACCGCGAGCGCCAGGTCCTCACCTTCGTCACCCAGGGCCTCACTAACTCCCAGATCGCCGAGGAGCTGTTCCTCTCCGAAAGCACGATCAAGAGCCATCTCTCCTCCGCCTTCGCGAAGTTCGGCGTGCGCTCCCGCCGGGAGGCCGCGGCGCTGTTTCTCGAGTTCGACCAACCGACCCCTTAGCGAGGTATTCACGTGAACAGCGCAACCGCACTAAATCCCGTTCTTCCCCTAGCCGCGACGGAGGGCACCAGCGTCCCCTTTATCCGCCTCGACAGCGCCTTCCCCGAGCTCTTCGCGGAGCTGATGGAGACCGTCGAGCGGATCGCCGCCAAATCCGCCTTCACCTTGGGCCCCGAACTGGAACGCTTCGAGGAGGCTTTCGCCTCCTTCTGCGGCACCGAGTACGCAGCCGGGGTCTCCTCCGGTACGGCGGCGCTGGAGATCGCCCTGCGGGCACTCGAGATCGGGCCCGGCGACGAGGTCATCGTCCCCACCTACAGCTTCATCGCCACCGCCGAGGCGGTCAGCACCGTCGGCGCCACCCCGGTGATCGTCGACGTCGACCCGGAGACCGCGCTGATCACGGCCGAGATCGTCGAGCGCGCCCTCACTCCGCGGACCCGCTGCGTGATCCCGGTCCACCTCTTCGGCCGCCCGGTCGAGATGGACCCGCTGCTGGCGCTCTGTCGCGAGCGCGAGATCGCCGTCGTCGAGGACGCCTGCCAGGCGCATGGCGCCCTCTACCGCGGCCGCCCGGTCGGCTCGCTCGGCGACGCCGGCTGCTTCAGCTTCTACCCGACCAAGAACCTCGGCGGTTGGGGCGACGGCGGCGCCCTGGTGACCAGCGACGAGGACCTCGACCGCAAGGTGCGGCTGCTGCGCTCGCACGGCGAGGCGGTCCGCCATAACCACGAGCTGGCGACCGGGACCCACCGCCTCGACACGCTGCAGGCGGCGATCCTCGAGGTCAAGCTGCGCCACCTCCCGGCCTGGAACCAGAGCCGCCGCGACGCTGCCGAGGCGCTCCGCGCCGGCCTTGCTGGGACCGCGGTCACCTCCCCCGCGCCCGCCGCCGCCGACAGCGACCACGTCTACCACCTCTTCGTCGTCCGCAGCGCCGAGCGTGACGCGCTCCGCGAGCACCTCGACGCCCGCGGCGTCGCCAGCGCCGTCCACTACCCGACCCCGATCCACCTGCAGCCCGCCTACGCGCAGACCGGGCTGCGGCCCGGCGACCTGCCGGTGGCGGAGCGGCTGGCCGGGGAAAACTGCTCGCTGCCGATCTTCCCGGCGATCACCGGCGAGCAGATCGCCGAGATCGTCGCCGCGGTGCAGAGCTTTGAAGTCGCAGCAGCTAGCTGAGGACCGCACCCGCAGGCCCGCCGGCAGCGGGCTGCGGATCTGCATGGTCCACTACTCCGACTTCGTCGTCGACTCGCGGATCCAGCGCCAAGCCCGGGCGCTGGCCGAACGCGGCGACGAGGTCCACTGTGTCTGCCTCAACGACCACGAGGAGATCCCGCTCGGAGCGGGGAAGATCGTCCTCCACCGCGCCGCCGCCGGCAAGCCGCGCGGCGGCAAGCGCGCCTACCTCGAGGGCAACGCGCGGTTCTTCGCCGGAGCCACTCGCCGGGTCACCTCCCTCGACCGGCGCCACCGCTTCGACCTGGTCGAGATCCACAACATGCCCGACGCGCTGGTCTTCACGGCCCTGCGTCCGAAGCTGCGCGGGACGCCGCTGATCCTCAACTTCCACGACACCTTCCCGGAGCTGTTCGCGACCCTCTTCGACCGCCCGCCGGGGCACCCGCTGGTGCGGCTGATCAGGGCCGAGGAGCGGATCAGCGCGGCGCTCGCCGACTGCCACATCTTCGTCACCGCCGAGGCGCGCGAGCTGCTCGCCGCCCGCGGCGTGACCGCGCCGCGGACCCAGATCGTCATGAACACCCCCGACGAACGCGTCTTCGGCGGCCGCCGCGAGCCGATCGAGCTGCCCCGCCAGGGCCCCCTCCGGGTCGTCTACCACGGCGGCCTCGCCGAGCGCTTCGGCGTCGAGACGCTGGTCCGGACGGTGGCGATGCTGCGCTCGGGCGGGGCCGAGGTCGAACTGGACGTCTACGGCAGCGATGCCGAGGCGGCCCGGACGCTCGCCGAGAAGGCGGCCGAGATCGCCCCTGAGGGCGTCCGGATCGCCCCGCAGCCGACTCCGGTCGACGAGATCCCCGAGCGGCTCGCCGCCGCCCACCTGGGTGTCGTACCGACCCTGCGCGACGACTTCACCGAGCTGCTGCTCCCGGTCAAGCTGCTGGAGTACGTCCACATGGGCCTGCCGACCGTCGCCTCGCGGCTGCCGGTGATCGAGCGCTACTTCGGCGACGACCTGCTGCTGGCCGAGCCCGGCGATCCGGCCTCCTTCGCCGCCGCGATCGAGGGCGTGCGGGCCGAGCCGGCGCTGGCTCGGGAACGCGCCAAGCAAGCTTCGATGCGGTTGGCCGAGATCGAGTGGCGCCGCCAGCGCGACGGCTACCTGGCGCTGATCGACGAGCTCGCCGGCCGCGCCGTTTCGGTCGCCTGATCGACCAGCGGCGCTTTGCGGATCGCGCCGAGCAGGACGCTAAGCAGGCGCGGCGTCGTCAACAGGACGCAGCCGACATAGAGAGCCGAACCGAGCGCCCCGGCCAGCAGCGCCTCGACTAGGCCTTCGGCGGCCAGCGAGGCGATCAGCGCCCCCGCCCCGAAGCTGGCAGCGGCGAAGGCGGCGAAGCGACCGCCATCCCCAGCCAGGGTGCGGGCCAGCGCCCAACGCCCCTCGCGGGCGCCGGCGAAGAACAGCACCCCGGCGAAGGCCGCCGGGGCGATCCAGGCGGCCCCGACCACGCCGTCGGAGCCGTAGAGGGCGCCGCCGAGGGCGGTGACGCCGATATGCAGGATCAGCAGCGGCGGCGCCAAGGCGTTGACGAGGCGGCCGCGGCCAAGCGCCAGCAGCGCCGGCAGCAGCAGGTTGACGAGCAGAGCCGCGACCACCCAGGGAGCGAGCAGCGCCGCGAAGACGCGCAGGGTGTCGACGTCGCCTGGGTCGAAGCTGTGCGGGAGCAGCTCGCCGATCAGCGAGGCCCCGGCGACGATCAGCGCCGCCATCGCCGGCGCCGCGATCAGCATCGAGTAGCGGAACCCGGAGGGGACGGTGTCCCTCAGCATCTCCCGCCATTCGCCGAGCGCGCCGCGCCGCATGTCGGCGATCCGCGAGAGCCCGAGGGCGAAGGCGGTACCGGCGACCAGGTAGCTGGCGAAGAGATAGGCGTAGGAGAGCACCGTCGCGTCGCCTTCGGCGTAGCCGCTGGCGAAGGCGAGGGTGACCATGTAGAGGGCGTTGAAGACCAGGTAGATCGCCGTGCGGGCGAGGATCAGCCCCGACATCGAGACCAGCCGAGCGGGCCCGAACGAGGGCTTGGCGGCGGTCGCCGCCGGGCGATCGCCGCGGAGGCCGACCAGCATCACGCCGAGGGTCCCGGCCGCCATCGCCAGCATCGACCAGCCGAGGGTCAGCTCCTTGGCCAGCGGCGACACCGCCAGGTAGACGACGAGGCCGAAGGCGGCGCCGAAGATGTAGGCGGCGGCGATCGCGTTGAAGCGGTCGCGGACGGCGAGCAGGGTCGCCCCGCCGGCGGCCCAGAGCTGCAGCGCCGCGGCGAGGCCGAGCAGCGGCAGCGCGTCGGCGGTGACGGCGCGGTCGGCGGCGTCGAGGCCGGGGGCGAGCAGGTGGGCGAACTGGTCGGCGAAGGGGATCGTCACGATCAGGATCGGCACCGCGATCAGGCCGAGACAGACGCCGTACTCGGCGGTCAGCAGGCGCGGCCGTTCGCCGATCAGCAGGTTGGCCGAGGTCAGCCGGATGCTCTGGCTGAAGACGCCAACGATCGTGTAGAGCGCGAAGGCGACGAAGAAGCCGTCGGTGCGGCCGTCGACGCCGAAGGAGTTGAGGTAGAGCAGCGCCTGCAGGCCGGAGGCGGCGGCCATCGAGAGGGTCGCCAGCGACATCGCGACGCCGGCGCTGGCGTGCTTCGCCTGCATGCTGTCGGTGGCGTGGGCGCCCATCACTCAGACAACGGCCGGAACGGTCGATTTCTTTGGCTCATCGACCCACTGCCGCTGCCAGCGCTCGAGCAGGAAGAGGCAGAAGAGGCGCTGGTCGGCCTTGATGTCGCCTTCACCGGAGACCCGCAGCAGCCGCCGCACCTCGTCCTCCCGGTAGAGACCGCGGGCCCGGGTTGCGGGGTCGAGCAGGGTCTGCTCGAGCAGCCCGCCCCGCTGCGCCTGCAGCCAGCTACCGAGGGCCGAGCGGAAGAAGCCGCGCTTCGGCTTGTCGATGATCTCGTCGGCGACGAGGCCGCGCGAGACCCGCTTCAGCAGCTCCTTGCGGTTGCCGCGCCGGACCTTGCGCGAGTCCGGCAGGGCGAGGCAGAAGGCAACGACGTCGTGGTCGAGGAACGGCACCCGGACCTCGAGCGAGGTCGCCATCGACATCTTGTCGAAGTAGAGGAGCATGTTGTCAACGAGGGCGAGGCGGAGGTCGAGGTAGAGCGTCTGGGTCAGCGCCGAGCGGCCCCCGAGCCCGTCGAGGTGGTGGCGCACCGGGGCCCCGACGTCGGTCGCGGTGAGGAACTCCGGCGTCAGCAGGTCGAGCCGCTGCCGCGGCTGCACCACCCGGCTCATCGCCAGCATCCGCTCGACCGGGTCGGCGGTCGCCAGCGCCCGCAGGCCGCGGGCCCGGGTCGACTCCGGCGCCCCCATGCGGGAGGCCAGCGCGGCTGCCCCGCGACCGCCCGGAAGGCGACCGAGCTGGTCGGCGAGGCGGGCGATCTGGTGCTTGCGGTAGCCGCCGAGGATCTCGTCGGCGCCCTGGCCCGAGAGCGCCACGGTGACCGTCTCGCGGGCGAGCCGGCTGAGCAGGAGCATGCCGACACAGGAGAGGTCGGCGATCGGCTCCTCGAGATGGCCGAGGGCGTCGTCGAGCAGGTCGGGGTGATCGAGGGCGGAGGTTTCGAGCTCGTGGTGGTCGGCGCCGAGCCGCTTGGCGACCTGGCGCGCCTCGGCCAGCTCGTTGGCGGCGCTGTCCTCGACGAAACCGACCGAGAAGGTCTGGATCGGCCGCTCGGAGGCCTCGGTCATCAGCGCCGCGATCAGGCTCGAGTCGAGGCCGCCGCTCAGCATCACCCCGAGCGGCACGTCGCTGACCATCCGCGCCCGGGTCGCCGTGCGCATCAGCTCGAGCAGGCGCTCGCCGTCCTCCTCCCAGGAGCTGCCGACCCCGTCGGGTGCGTGGTCCCAAGGGTTCCAGTAGGAGCGGCTCTCGATGACCCGGCCGTCCTCGTACACAAGGCAGGTGGCAGGGTCAAGCTTGCGGACGCCCTCGAACAGGGTGAGCGGACCCGGCACGTAGCCCCAGGCCATGAACAGCTCGGCGGCGGCCGGGTCGAGGCGCGGCCGGACCAGCCCACCGGCGACCAGGGACTTGACCTCCGAGGCGAAGCCGATCCCGGCCTCGCTCTCGGCGACGTAGAGCGGCTTCACTCCCATCCGGTCGCGGGCGAGGACGAGCCGGCGCCGCGGCCGGTCCCAGAGCGCGATCGCGAACATCCCACGCAGGCGCTCGACGAACCGGGGCCCGAGCTCCTCGTAGAGGTGGACGATCGTCTCGCCGTCGCCGCGGGTGGCGAAGCGGTGGCCGCGCCCTTCGAGCTCGGCCCGGAGCTCGCGGAAGTTGTAGATCTCGCCGTTGAAGACGGCGGTGATCTCGCCGTCCTCGCTGGCCACCGGCTGTGGGCTCCCCTCCGGGTCGATGACGCTGAGCCGGCGCATACCCAGCGCCACCCCGGGCTCGAGCAGGTGGCCGTCCTCGTCGGGGCCACGGTGCTCGATCGCCGCGGTCATCGCCGCCAGCTCCTCGGGCTCGAGCGGGACCCGGCGGGGGTCGGCGGCGGCGATGCCGGCGATTCCGCACATCGCTACCTCCCCCCCGCCAGCGCCGCCCGCATCCGGCCGCGCAGCTCGGCCCGGACGAAGCGCCGAAACTCGGTGTCCTCGACCCGGGGGACGCGGCGCACCGCCGCCTCGAGGTAGCCGTAGAGGAAGGCGAGCCCGGAGATCCCGCGCGGGTGCATGCGCAGGCCAACCTTGAGCGCCCGCAGCGCCACCCAGCCGAGCCCGAAATGGGCGATCCAGGCGCAGCGGCCGTGGCGGGCGCGGCCGCGCAGTGCCCCGCTCGCGGTCGCGACCGGGCGGTGGTGGCGGGCGACCAAGTCGGGGTAGGAGCGGGTGCGGAAAGAGCGCATGCGGGCGTAGGTCTCGTCGATCGTGTCCCAGCCGAGCCGCTCCTGGACGCCGCCGATCGCCTCCAGGCACTCGCGCGAGTAGAGCTTGAGGGCGCCGTGGACGTGGTGCGGGGGGATCGCCAGCCGCACCCATTCCCCACCCAGCGGCTCGATCAGGTCGCCGCAGGCGATGCCAAGCTGCCCATCGTCAGCGAAGCGGGCGAGCAGGGACTCGTAATAGTCGGGCGGCAGCTCGACGTCGCCGTCGAGCTTGGCGACGTGGGTGAAGTCGTCGCGGCCGTGGGCGAGGCCGACGTTGAAGGCCCGCGGGGCCGCCGCCAGGGCCAGCCGGTCGGGGCCGGTGGCCTGCGGCCCGGGTCCGGGCGAGACCACCCGCATGAAGGGAACCTCGGAGGCGAGCGCCGAGAGCAGCTCGCCGGTGCCGTCGTCGGAGTTGTCGTCGACCACGACCCATTCGTCGGGCGGGCGGTTCTGCGCCGCCATCGCCGCCACCACCCGCTCGAGGTGGGCGGCCTCGTTGCGAACCGGGCTGACGACCAGCAGGCGCTGCTCCACTGATTCCTTCATCTCTTGGGAAACGGTCGCGGGAGCGCCGCGCTTCCAAGGGTCTGAAAGTTCCATGAAAGTACAGGTCGGCCCATCCGTTGACTTCTCAGCGAGCCCCCTCGACCGACTGGAACGAATGGACCTGATCAGAATCCTCAACGAGCTTTGGAGCCGCCGCCTTTGGGTGCTGGCGGCCGTCGTCGTCGCGGCCCTTCTCGGCCTCTCGACCACCTACAAGCTGCCCTCGTTCGAAAAGCGCGCCGAGCTCGTCGGCGCCGCCAGCTCTCAGGTCCTGGTCGATTCCTCGACCTCGGCGATCGGCGACGTCGAACGCGACCCGGCCCCGCTCGCCGACCGCGCGGTCGTCCTCGCCCAGTACATGAGCAGCGCCGAGGCGCGGACCCAGATCGCCAAACGGATGAACCTCTCGCCGACCCAGATCGCCGCCGACGGGCCGTTCAGCTCGCTGACCAACCGCTCCACCTACCAGGCAACCCCGGCCGGCCCGCGGGCCAACCAGCTGACCGAAGAGAACGCCGTCTACCGGCTCGTCTTCGACGCCCAGCTCGAACTTCCGATCATCTCGATCTACACCCAGGCGCCGGACGCGACCAGCGCCGTCGCCCTCGCCGGCGCCGCGACCGAAGTCCTCAAGGGCTACGTCGGCGAGCTCGACGCAGGAATCCCGCCGGCACGGCGGGTCACGATCAGCAGCCTCGGCGCCCCGGAGGGCGGCACCGTCAACGACGGCGCTAACCCGACCCTCGCCTTCCTCGCCTTCGTCGGCCTGCTGATCGTCTTCTGCACGCTGATCGTGCTCGGCTCCGGATTCCTGCGCCAGTGGCAGCAGCAGAAAGCGGCCGAGCCCGGGGCGAACGGCGACCGCAGCCGCAAGGACCCCGAGCCCAACGGCAAGGGTCCCGAGCGGAAAGAGCGCAAAGGCGCCGAGCGCGGCCGCAAAAAACCGCAGGAGCGGGCCGGGATCCCGCAGATCCCCGACGAGGAGCTGCTCCACCACCCGCGCCCAGCCGGGCGCCGCGGCGCCCGCGTGGAGTCCTCCCGCCAGTACAACTAGGCGCCGATGGTCCCCGCCGGCGCCGATCTCTGGCCGCGGACCTCGCGGCTCCTGCCGTGGAGCATCGCCGCCTTCCTGGCGATGCTCTTCCTCTTCCCGTTCGACTCGACCACGGTCACCGGGGCGAAGCCCGATCGGCCGCTGCTGATCGGGATCGCCGCCCTCTGGCTGCTCTCGCTAGCGCTGATCGAGGGTCGCCGGCGGCCGCGGCTGAACGGCACGGTCCTGCACGCGGCCTTCCTCTTCTTCGTGGTGATGGCGATCCTCAGCGTCCTCCTCAACGCCGACACCCTGCGCCTGCACGGCGAGCTCGGGCTCGGGATCAAGAAGCTGATCGTCCTGATCTTCTTCGTCTCCCTGTTCGCGATCGTCGCCTCGGCGCTGCGGCCGCGCGAGGCCCGCAACTTCATCCCCCTGATCGTCGGGCTCGGCTGCGTCGCCGCGCTGGGTGCGGTCTGGGAGTACCGCACCGGCTTCAACCCGTTCTACGAATGGGGCGGGAAGTTCTTTCCCGGCGGCCTCGACCTGCCCTCGGTGGCGACCGAAAAAGACGCGACCGGCCGGATCCCGGTGCTGGGGCCGACGATCCACCCGCTGGCGGCGGCGCAGCTGATCGCGATGGTCGTCCCCTTCGCGATCGTCGGCGCCATGTACGCGGAAACGAAACAGCGGAAGATCTTCTACTTCCTCGGCACCCTGATCCTCCTCGCCGGCGTCTTCGCGACGCAGCGCAAAACCGGGCCGTTGGTCCTCGCCGCCGGGATCCTCACCCTGATTGCCTACAAGCCGCGGGAGATGCTGCGGATGGCGCCGGCCGGGGTCGTCCTGCTGCTCGCGGTCCCGCTCGTCGCCCCTTCGGCCCTCGGCTCGGTCCGCGACCAGCTCAGGCCCGGTGCCGCAACCTCGACCCTGTCCACCCGCGACCGGACCTCCGACTACGAAGCGATCGGGCCCGAGGTGCTTAACCACCCGGCGATCGGGCGCGGCTGGCAGACCTACGACCCCGAGCGCTACCGGGTGCTCGACAACGAGTACCTCTCGATCCTGGTCGGCAACGGCTGGCTCGGCGTCGGCGCCTTTGTCCTCGTCCTGATCGCCGGCTTCGCGGTCTGCACGCGGGCGATCCGCACCGACGATCCGGCGCGGGCGCCCCCCGCCCTGGCCGCGGCGGGCGCGGTGGCGATGATGGCGGTCGCCAGCGCCACCTTCGACACGATCGCCTTCGCGGTCGTCCCCTACACGCTCTGCCTCTTCCTCGGGCTGGCCACCGCCTGCGCACCGCCACGCCCCGACGGAATCGCCCGCGCCGCGGCCCGGCTGCGGCTGACGCCGGCTCCCGCTTCCCGGAGCGGGAGCTGATGGACGTCCGCGCGATCGTCGTCTCCCACGAAGGCAAGCACTGGCTGGAGCCGGCGATCTCCACCCTGCTCGCCCACGCCGGCCCGCTCGAGCTCGAGGTCGTCGTCGTCGACAACGGCAGCGACGGCGCCGCCGAGTTCGCCGCCCAGCGGTTCCCGCAGGTGCGCGGCATTCACTGCGACAACCACGGCTTCGCCCACGCCAACAACCAGGCCGCCGCCGGCGCCGACGCCCGCTACGTCCTCTTCCTCAACCCCGACACCGAGGTCATCGACGGCACCCTCGCCGGGCTGGTCGCCCACCTCGACGCTCATCCGGAGATCGGCCTCGCCGGCTGTCGACAGCTCGATGACGAGGGCCGGCTGTGCGCGACCGCCCGCCGCTTCCCGAGCGTGGGCCGCGCCCTCGGCGAGGCGCTCGGCCCGGAGCGCTTCGGGCTCGCCCGGCGCCTCGGCGAATCCGAGCTCGACCTCTCGCTCTACGACCGCGATCTGCCCTGCGACTGGACCGCCGGCTCGTTCATGCTCGTCCGCCGCGAGGCCCTGGCCGCCGCCGGCCCCCTCGATGAGCGCTTCTTCTTCTACTCGGAGGAGGTCGACCTCTGCCTGCGGATCAAGCGCGCCGGCTGGGAGGTCCACCACCTGCCGCAGATGACGATCGTCCACTACGGCGGCACCACCGAGGCCAGCCCGCGGATGGAGGCCCAGATGGCCTACGCCCGCAGTCAGTACGCCGCCAAGAACTTCGGCCCCCTCCGCCGCCGCGCCTTCGTCGCCGCAATCGCCCTCCGCCACGCGATCCGCTGGGCCGCCTTCTCCCGCCGGCGCCCCGCCCGCGCCGCCGCCCACAAGCAGGCGCTACTGACCCTCCTCGGCCAGGCTGAGCCGCCGTTCGGCGCCCCGCCTGAGCCCCCGCGCTAGGCGATCGCGCCGGCGTTGACCCGCGGATCGAGGACCTCGGTGCGCCAGAGCTCGAGCATCATCAGGGCCCAGATCCGGTGGGCGTGTTCGCCGCCTGCGTCGTGCTCGGCGAGCAGGCTCTCGACCGCGGCGGGGCGGAAGCGCTGGCGGGAGAGGGCGCTGGGGTCGAGCAGGAGGTCGCGGGAGTAGTCGCGGAGGTCGGTGCGCAGCCACTCGGCCAGCGGGACCGAGAAGCCCTGCTTGGGGCGGTCGAGGATCGAGTCGGGGAGCCAGCTGCGGAGGGCGTCGCGGAGGACGACCTTCTTCTCCATCCCGCGCAGCTTCATCGGCGCCGGGATCGAGGCGGCGAACTGCATTAGGGCCGGATCGAGGAAAGGCGAGCGGGCCTCCAGCGAGTGGGCCATCGTCGCGATGTCGATCTTGGTCAGCAGGTCACCGGGCAGGTAGGTGCGGACGTCGACCTCGAGCAGGACGTCGAGCCGGTCGCCGCCCAAGGCCTCACGCCAGGGCTCGGCGATCGCCTCGGCAGCGAGCCCAGCGTTGCCCAGCGCGGCGCGGTGCTCGGCGGTGTAGAGCCGCTCCCGCTGGGCGGCGTCGAAGAGGGAGACGTAGCGCTCATAGCGGGCCGGCCCCTCGAGCCCGAGCGAGCCGCCCAGCCGCCGCAGCCGGTTGCGGGCGCTCTGCTCCTCCCCGCTCTCCGGAATCCGCCCTGCGAGCGCGGCAGCGCCGCGGCGCAGCGGCGCCGGGATCCGCTCGAGCCGCGCCGCGAGCGCGTTCGCCGCGTAGCGGGTGTAGCCGGCAAAGGACTCGTCGCCGCCGTCGCCGTTGAGCGCGACGGTGACGTGGCGGCGGGTCATCTCGGCGAGATAGAAGCTCGGGATCGCCGAGGAGTCGGCGAACGGCTCGCCATAGTGGCGGGCAATCTTCGGCGCGATCTCGATCGCGTCGGGCCGCACGTGCAGCTCCTCGTGCTCGGTCCCGAACAGCTCGGCGACCGCGCGGGCGTGCTCGAGCTCGTCGAAGCGGCCGCCGCCGAACCCGATCGAGAAGGTCTTCACCGGCCCGCTCGTCTCCTGCGCCATCGCCGCGACCACGGCCGAGGAGTCGATCCCCCCGGAGAGGAAGGCGCCGAGCGGCACGTCGGCGACGAGGCGGCGCCGGGTCGCCTGCCGCAGCTGCTCGAGCAGCGGCTCGTGCAGCTCACGCGGGTCGCTGACCGGGTGCTTGCGGCTGTAGTCGAGCTGCCAGTAGCGGTCGAGGGAGACCCGGCCGCCCTCGTAGACCATCGTCGTCGCCGGCGGCAGCTTGCGGACCGCCGCGAAGGCGCTGAGCGGGGCCGGGACATAGCCGTAGGCGAGGTAGCAGTCGAGCGCCGCCTCGTCGAGATCGCGCGGCACCTCCTCGTCTTCGAGTAGGGCACGCAGCTCGGAGGCAAAGCTCAGGCCGCCACCGTGCAGGGAGTAGAAGAGCGGCTTCTTGCCGACCCGATCGCGGGCGACCAGCAGCCGGCGCCGGGGCTCGTCCCAGAGAGCGAAAGCGAACATCCCGTCGAGCGAGCGGACGCAGTCGACGCCCTCCTCCTCGTAGAGGTGGACGATCACCTCGGTGTCGCCGTCGCTGCGGAAGCGGTGCCCGGCCGCCTCAAGCCGGCGTCGCAGCTCGCGGAAGTTGTAGATCTCGCCGTTGAGGACGACGGCGATCGAGCGGTCCTCGTTGTAGATCGGCTGGTCGCCGCCCTCGAGGTCGACGACCCGCAGCCGCTGGATCCCCAGCCCGGCCGAGCCCTCGGCGTAGATCCCGCGCGCGTCCGGGCCGCGATGCTCGAGCGCCGCGCACATCCGCTCGACCAGGACCGGCTCGGCGGCGCGGCCGTCGCCGTGGACGACCCCGGCGATCCCGCACATTTCAGACCTCCCGGACGCGGCGCATCGCCAGCCGCTGGAAACGCATGGTTCGCGCCCCGTCCGGCAGCACCCGCGCGGTCAGCTGCACGATGTCGTTCCAGACCAGCGGGAAGAAGCTGCGCAGGGCGCTGGCGTAGACGGCAGCCCCGACCAGGCCGACGACCGCCGCGAGAACCGGAACCGGGGCGCCGGCATTGCGCAGGAGCCCGGCCAGCGGCACCGCCGCCGCCATCAAGATGAGGCTGCAGGCGACCGCCGGCAGCAGATCGCTGACCAGGCGGCCGATCGGGATCTTCAGCAGCAGCCGGAAGAGGACGCCGTAGACGGCGACCATCATCGCGATGTGGACGCCGACCACGGTCAGGGCCAGCGCCGTCAACCCGTACGGCGCCGCAACCCAGGAGCTGCTCACGTAGAGCACCAGCACGACCAGGTTGAAGTAGAGCAGCGCCCGCGGCTTGCCGGCGGCGAGCAGGATCTGCGGGTAGCCGGTGAGAATCGCGGCGATCATTCCCGCCACGGCGAGGATCTGGACCGCGCCGGCGGCGGGAGCCCAGCGCTCGCCGAAGACCCACGGCACCAGGTCGGGGGCGAGCACGATCAGCAGCGAGAGCAGCGGCAGCAGGACGGCGGCGTGGATCCGGGTGGCGCGCTCGTGGAAGCGCCGCAGCTCGTCGAGGTCGCTGGTCCGCGAGTAGATCGGGAAGGCGAGCCGCATCATGATCCCGCTGATCTTGTCCTGGTAGACGACGCCGAGCTGGAAGGCCCGCCAGTAGAGGCCGACCTGTGCCGCACCCAGCCGCACCGCGGCGACCGCGACCGTCGCGTTGCTGACGGCGACGTAGGTGAGGCCGGCGGCCGAGGCCGGCAGGCCGAACCCGGTGACGTCACGCAGCGCTTGGCGGTGGAAGCGCGGCATCGGCGGCGGCACCGAGATCAGCAGCAGCACCGCGGTGGTCAGGGTGGCGATGAGGGCGCCGAGGACGATCGCCTCGGCGTCGAGTCCGGCCACCGCCATCGTCACCGCCGCGACCGAACCCAGGGCCAGCGACGCCATTTCGATCAGGCTGACGCGGCGGAAGTCGAGGTGGCGCCAGAGCAGGCCGCGCGAGACCGCGCCGAGGCCGGCGAGCAGGAAGACCGGCGAGATCATCCGCAGCAGTTCCGCCGAGGCGTAGCCGAAGAGCCTGCCGCCGACGGGACCGGCGAGGACAAGGGTGGCGAGGCTGAGGAGGCCGCCGGTGACGAGGCTGGCGAGCATCGCCGCCTCGACGTGGGTGTGGTCGATCTCCTTGCGCTGGACCAGGGCGCTACCGAGGCCCTCGAAGGTGAAGATCACCGCCAGCGGCACGAAGATCAGCGGCACCACCGCCTCGCCGAACTCCGACGGGGCGACCAGGCGCGCCAGCACCACCGCCGAGATCAGCGTGGTCAGCTCGGAAGCCACCCGGGCGACCATCGTCCAGCGCACGCCGGAGACCGCGGCCTGCTTGAGGTCGTGGGAGGAAAGCTCGGTGCGGTCGTGGTGCTTGTTCATGCGCTCTGGGCCCGGAACCGGGTCCTTTGGGAATCAACGCCTCGCCGAGGGGCAGACTTGCGCTCCGCAAGCCGGATAGCAGCCGGTTCGTTGATCGTCTGGAAATGGCCACCGACGCGGTCTTCACCTTCGACGAGATCACCTGGGACGCGGCCCAGCGCCGCGGCATGTGCTTCCCGACCGATCGCGTCGCCCTCGCCCTCGCCGCCGACCGCCGGGTCGAGCGGCTGTTGATCTGCAACCAGCCGCGCAGCGCCCCCGTCAAGCTGGTCAAGGACCGGCTGCGCCCGCCGGCCCCCTTTCCCGCCACCGACCGGGTTCACCTCTACGAGCCGCTGCGGCTGCGCCGCCGCGACCCGGTCTCGCTGCCGGGGCTCGAGCGCGCCTACGGGCGCTACGGCCGCCGCCTGCGCCGGGCGGCGGAGCGGCGCGGGCTGCGGCGCCCGGCCGTGATCACCGCCCACCCCTTCGTCGCCGCCTTCGCCGAGCTCGACTGGGCCGGCCCGATAACGCTCTTGGCCAGCGACGACTGGGCCGCGCATCCGGCCTACGAGCGCTGGCGCCCCGCCTACCTGGCCGCCTACGAGCGGGTCGCGAGCCGGCACCTGCGGGTCTGCGCTGTGACCCAGACGATCGTCGAGCGGATCGAGCCTCAGGGCCCGGCGGCGGTTGTCCCCAACGGGGTCGACCCGGAGGAGTGGTTGGCGGTGGGGCCGCCACCCGCTTGGCTGACCGAGCTGCCCGGTCCCCGCTTTCTCTACGTCGGCACCCTCGACTCCCGCCTCGACGTCGACGCCGTCCTCGCCGTCGCCCGCGGCTGGCCGCAGGGATCGATAGTCCTCGCCGGCCCGGTCGCCGAGGGCGATCACCTGGCCCGCCTGCGCGCGGAGCCGAACGTCCACCTTCCCGGCCCGGTGCCGCGCCAGCAGGTCGCCGCCCTCGCCCGCGCCGCCGACGCCTGCCTCGTCCCCCACCGGCAGCTGCCGCTGACCGAAGCGATGAGCCCGCTGAAGATCTACGAGTACCTGGCCGGCGGCGGCCCGGTCGCGGCAACCGACCTGCCGCCGTTGCGCGGGATCGAGGGACCGCTGGAGCTGGTTCCCCCCGGCGGCGACTTCGTCGCCGGCGTCCGCGCCGCCCTCGCCCGCGGCCCGATGGCGGAGCCGGAGCGGCAGCAGTTCCTCGCCGCCAACGCCTGGTCGCGGCGCACCGACGCGGTGCTCGCCCTCGCGCTCGGCGAGTGAGCTAGCGCTTTTCGTAGACCGTGAAGGCAGCGGAGGGGTAGCTGCCCGAGACCGGGTGGTCGACGTCGCCGAAGCGGGCGATCGGCCGCGACTTGGTGTCGATCCACTTCCCTAGCAGCGGGTCGTAATCGGTCCCGAAGGTGCGGAACCCAAAGGCGGAGAAGTCGCGGGAGCTGAGCACGGTCAGCTTCACCTGCTCGCGTTCGAGCCGGGCGATCGTCCGCCGCTCGTCGGCCGACGAGTCGATCAGGCCGGGCAGGAACATCACCTCGTAGGTCGCCGGCGGTCGGTCGGCCATGAAGTAGATGCCGCCGTCGGAGGGCAGGGCGAAGATCGGTTCGCCCGGCTCGGTCCGCGCCGCGATCAGGTCCAGGGTCCGCTGCAGCGCCGGCGCCGAGGCGTCGTTGGCGATGAAAGAGCCGCGCGCGGTCCGCACTTCGGTGTTGTTGTCGCTGTAGAGGCCGGCGAGCGGGTAGATGACCAGCCCGGCCGCCGCAATTGCCAGCGCCGCAGTGGCGGCGCCGCGGGCCTGCGGCCAACGGGCGCCGATCCGCTGGTGGAGGATGCCCGCGAGCAGGACCAGGGGCGCCGCGTAGTAGGGCGCGTAGGAGGCCTCGCCGTTGAAGGCGTCGTAGGCGCGCAGCCCCAGCAGCAGCGCCACCGCAACCAGGGCGGCGTCGGCGGGCCAGCTGCGCCCGAGCGGCGGCGGATCGCGGCGCCAGATCGCCACCGCGGTGACCACGGCGGCGACAATCGCCAGAGCCGGCAGCCAGGTCATCCCGAGGATCAGGTCCGTGGCCTCTCCCTCGACCGCTTCCCGCGCCCCTTCGAAGAGGCCGAGCGCCCGCAGGCCAGCGTCGATTAGGCCCAGCGCCAGGACGACGGCGAGCGGCGGCACCGCCGCCCAGAGGCGGTCGGCGCCGCGGCGCCGGCGCCAGATCAGCACCGCCGCGATCAGCGCCGCCAGCAGGCCGCCGTAGACGAGCAGCCGGCCGAGGGTCGAGGCGCCGCTTTCCAGCGTCAGCGGCGCCCAGTCTTCCTGCGAGCGGAAGCCGGCGACGCGGATGAAGTCGACCGGCCAGAGGTTCTCCCAGAGCAGACGATGGCTGCCGGCCGCCGCCGCGAAGGCGCCGAGGACGGCGAGCGGGATCGCCAGCGCCGGCAGGCCGATCCGGCCCGCGTCGGCGAGCACCGCCCGGCGCGGGCGCTGGGTGAGGCCGGCGAGGAGCCAGACCGCCGCCGCGGCGGCGGCGACGCCGAAGAACTCCGGCCGGGTGAGGCTGGCGGCGCCGATCGCGATCCCGGCCAGCCAGGGCCGCTCCCGGCAGAGCGCCAGCAGGGCGAGGATCAGGCAGAGGAGGCCGACGGTGGCCGAGTTCGAGTGCGGGAGCACGAAGTTGAAGGCGGTGCCCGAGAACCCGATCGCCATCGTCATCGCCGCGCAGACGGCAGCCACGGTCGGCCGCAGCCACTGGCGGGCGAGCGCGTAGAAGCTGCCGACGATCGCGGCGCTGAGCGCGATCCCGAAGCTGAAGGCGGTGGTGAGGCTGGCGCCGAAGAGGTCGAACGACCCGGCCAGCCCGTAGAGCCCCAGCGGGCCGTAGAAGTAACGGACGTCGCGGTAGGGCAGCGCCCCGTCAGCGACCCGTTCGGCCGTGGTCAGCTCGGCCCCGGCGTCGAGCGCCGGGTTGCCCCACTTCTTCCAGGTGAGGACGATGAAGAGGAGGAAGCCGAGCGCCAGCCCGGCCAGCGCCAGGGCGTCGGCCCGCGCCAGCCGCCGCGAGCGCGTTACCGCCGCCGCCTGGGGCAGCGGCTGCAGCGGTCGCTCGGGAGTGACGGTCGAGGCCATCCCAAGAACAACGCGCGAACCCCCGCCGTGCTCGCGCGGCCGTTTTCAGCGCTCGTCGGAGCCGGCCTCGCGGGCGCTGCCCTGCGGTCGCGCTTCGTTGTCGTAGTCGCTGGCCAGGTTGCTAGCCGAGGCGGGAACGAGATTGACCGCCGGACCGCCGGTGAGGTGATAGTCGAGATCGGCGTGGTCGCTTGCCTTGACGAAAGGCGGTGCCGAGACCGCGACGTCGGTGGGGTCGCAGACCCCGCCCCCGAACCAGACGTTGTAGCGGTAGCTGACGCCTTTGTAACAGGCGATCGCGCGTTCGGCGATGTTGCCGACGACGCTGACGTTTTCGTACTGCGGGTTGGGGGCGCCGTCGTTGAGGTTGATCGCCGTGTCGACCGAGTTGTGGCGGATCAGGACGTCCCGCCAGGGACCGCCGCCGGAGAACTCGACCGCTCTGCCGCTGTTCGGGGCGCCATCGGGCCCGGTCGGGGCCGCGAACCAATTGTTCTCCAGGGTGACACCCGAGATGTCGCCGTTGAAGGGCTGCAGGAAGATGTCGAAGATCGAGCAGTTCCAGAAGGTCGAGCCGCGCACGGTCAGGTTCTTGACCGCCCCCACGATCAGGCACTCGATGTGGCAGGCTTCGAGGTCGTAGGACTGGACGTCGTGGATGTGGACCCCCCAGATGAGGATGTCGGTCGGCATCACCCCCGGCCGGTTCATCCGCACCCCGTTGTTGCTGCCGCCGTAGCTGCCGCCGCAGTCGCTGGCGGGGCCGTAATCGCCGCCGACCATGCTCACCTGCCGGCCGGAGTCGATCGTGAAGTTGCGGCCGTCCATCCCCCAGAAGGTGACGTCGCTGACGTCGGCCGGCCCGTCGTAGGGGATGTTGGTGTCCCGCGCCTGCATCGCCATGAAAGTGACGTGGGAGCCGTAGGCCTCGATGTCGCCGGCGATGTTGACGAAGGCGCCGCCGGCGGGACGGAAGTAGACGTCCTCGGGTGAGGTCTTCGAGGAGTCGTATTCGATCCGCTGTTCGGGATAGGTGCCGCCGGCGACGTCGACGACCTCGCCCGGCTGCGCCACCTCGTAGGCCCGGTTGAAGGTCCGGCAGGGGCTGCCAGCAAGGCAATCGCCGGAGTCCGAGCCGTTGGTCGCGACGAAGCGCGTCGCCGGGACGTCGGGGGCGACCGGCGGGTCGGTCGGCACCGGCACCGTCACCCCGGGCGCCACCCCCACCCGACCCCCACCGGCAACGGGCGCCAAACCCTGCCCCAGGCCCCCTTCTGTCAAGCTCTGCTTGAGGGTTAGCCTTTGCTCGGTACAGGCGCCGGCGCCGCAGGCGAAGACCTCGACTCGTCCAGACCCCGCCGCGGAGCTGTCGGCGCCCCCCGAGCGCCTCCGTTTCGCCACCGCGGCGCCGCAGCGCCGTGCCTGCGCCCGCGAGGCCTTCAGCGGCACCCGCAGCCAGAACCTGCCGCCCCCAACCCGCGCGGCATGCGAGAGCCGGCGCAGGCGACAGCTCTTGCCGTAGCGCGCGAGCACGTTTGCGGCACCGCGCACGTTGCCGGTGACGACAACGTGGGTGCCGCTGTCACCGAGGCTGGCCACGAGGCCCGAGAGGCGCGGCTGGTCGTCGTTCTTGCCGCCGCCGCTGGCCAGCGCGACCAGCGCCCCCACGGCCAGGACGCAAAGCAGGGCCAGCGCCACCAGCCAGATCTTGCCAAGCTTGAAGATGCGCTGGATTGTCCCAGAGCCCCGGGCCGCAGCGAGCCGGAAAGTACTAATTTCGGACAGAGGTGCTGCGAGGCGCAAGCGTGGCCACTGCCGAGGGGTTTACTGGGCACATGCGCGCCCCCCTGCTCCGCCTCAGCCTCCCCGTCCTCGTCGCCGCGGCCACCATCGGCGCCTTCCTCGTCGGCGGCTCTTCCGCCGCCGTCACCTGCCCGAGCTCGGTGCCGGTGCTGAACGAGAACAACTGCAAAGGCGAAGGCAGCTCCGACTGGATGACCGGCAACTACGACGACAACGTCGCCGGGTTCGCCACCCAGACGAGCTTCAACCGCGGTCAGAACGTGCCGCTGAAGATTGCCCGCAACGCCACCCCGGGGTCGACCAAAGTCAACATCGAGGTCTTCCGCCTCGGCTACTACGGCGGCGAAGGCGGCCGCCTGGTCCACACCGCCAACAACATCAGCGTCGCCAACAACCTCACCTGTAAAACGGCGAAACCGGATCCGGTCACCGGCGAATACAGCTGCGCCAACTGGAGCGTCACCTACACGGTGCCGTCCTCCGCCCTGACGGCAACCGGCGTCTACGTCGCCAAGGTGACCACGGTCGGCACCAACCCGCTCGAAAACACGATCCCCTTCGTGGTCCGCGACGACAACCCGACGGTCGACTCGAAGATCCTCGTCGTCATCCCCACGGCCGACTACGCCGCCTACAACACCTGGGGAGGCAAGAACCTCTACTACGACCGGGTCGGCGGCGACACCGTCCAGGCCTCGGGCACCGGCCGCGCGGTCAAGGTCTCATTCGACCGGCCGATGTTCGACGGCAACGAGGACCGTGACCGGATCTTCGGCCCCGAGCTGGAAACCGTCTACTGGCTCGAGAAGCAGGGCTATGACGTCTCCTACAGCGACGACGTCGCCGTCAGCCAGAACCCCGCCTCGCTCAAAGACCATGACATCGTCATCGTCCCCGGCCACTCCGAGTACTGGTCAGAAGAAGAGTTCAAAGGCTTCCTCAGCGCCCGCGAAGCCGGCGTCGACATCGCCTCCTTTAGCGCCAACACCGCCTACTGGAAGGTCCGCTACGAGAACGGCGGCCGCACCCTCGTCTGTTACAAGACCGTGCAGGGCGACGGCTCCGGCGGCAGCGGCGCGATCTCCGACAACGACTGGGGCCCCGACGGCATCAAAGGCACCGCCGACGACGCGCTTGGCCTTGACGGCATCGCCGGCACGGCTGACGACAAGCCTCAGAACTCGACCACCACCTGGCGCGACAACGGCGCCCCGGCGGGGGACCCGAACGCCCCGTCCGGCGGCCGGGTCGGCCCCGACCTGCCCGAGAACACCCTCTGGGGAGTGATGTACTTCGGCGACAACGCCGGCGACAGCTTCCCGCTCAGCATCCCCGCGGGCAACGCCAACGAAGAATTCTCCTCCGATCGGATCTGGCGCAACACCGGCATCTCGGAGAACAAAACGACCTCGATCGGCGACGAACTGGTCGGCTGGGAGTGGGACTCGGTCCCGACCCAGGCGCAGTACCTCGCCCACCAGCCGGCCGGGGTGAAGAAGCTGACCTCGACCAACGCCGACGCGCTCGGCGGCGGCAACAACAGCTGGATCATCGACGAGGGGCGCCAACGCACCAACTTCCCGCCCGCCGGCCTCGACGGCACCGTGCACGCGGTCAAGTACAAAGCCCCGAGCGGTGCCCTCGTCTTCGCTTCCGGGACGATGCGCTGGTCCCGCGGCCTCGAGTCCGAAAGCGACTCGCGGATCGAACAGGCGACCTACAACATCCTCTCCGACATGGGCGCGCAGCCGGCGACCCCGAGCGGGATCACGCTCGACCCCGGCGGCTCCAACCAGGTCCCCAACGCCTCCTTCACCCTCTCCCCCAATCCGGTCGGCTACAACACCACCGTCACCTTCAACGGCTCCGCCTCGAAAGACACCGACGGCTCGATCGTCAAGTGGGAATGGGACCTCGACGGCAACGGGACCTACGAGGTGAGCTCGACGACCAGCTCGAGCACGACCCGCAAATACACCGCCGACGCGACCATCGACGTACGCCTGCGGGTGACCGACAACAAAGGCGCGACCGACGTCTCGGTCAAGACCCTGACCGTGATCGGCAACCAGTACCCGGTGCCCTCGCTGACGGCGAACCCGAACCCGGCGATCCAGGGGCTGCCGGTCAGCCTCAGCGCCGCCGGCTCCAGCGATCCCGATGGCTCGGTCGTCAAATACGAATGGGACCGTGACGGCAACGGGACCTACGAGACCAACACCGGTTCCACTTCCAGCACCTCGTTCACCTACTCGACCCCCGGCACCGTCCAGGTCAGCGTCCGGATCACCGACAACGGCGGCAAACAGGCCACTAAGACGATCCCGGTCACGATCAGCGTCGCCGGAGTCAGCAGCTACTCCGACGCGGTCAAGGACACGCCGGGCCTGATCCACTATTGGCGCCTCGGCGAGACCTCCGGCACCACCTTCGCCGACAGCGTCGGCAGCGCCAACGCGACCACCAAAGGCGGCCCGACCCTCGGCGTCCCCGGCGGCATCGCCGCCGATCCCGACTCCGCGGCCCGCTTCGACGGCGTCGACGACACCGCCCAGGCCAACGTCGACCTCTCGGGGCTGAGCACGATCACGGTTGAGTTCTGGCTCTACGTCGACAGCTACACCAACGACGACGCGATGACGCTGGAGCACACCGCCAACTTCAACCAGAACAAAGGCGGCTTCCTGATCGACCCGAACGCCCCCCAGGGCGGCGGCAAGTTCGGGATCGGGATCGGCACCCCGGACACCCGCAACGACGCCTACTTCGAACGGCCTAGCGCCGGTCAGTGGCACCACTACGCGATCGTCCTCGACGCCACCGCGCCGGCGGCGTCGGAGATCACCCCTTACGTCGACGGCAAACCGGTCGCCTACACCAAGTCGGCGACCGGCACCGGCTCGGGGGCTTTCGCCAACGCGGCCCTCAACTTCATGTCGCGCGCCGGCAGCGCCTACTTCGAGCGCGGCGCCCTTGACGACGTGGCGATCTACGACCGCGCCCTGACCGCCGCCCAGATCCTCGAACACGAGGAGAGCTTCGGCACCAACCGGCGCCCGGTCGCCTCCTTCACCGTGTCCCCCTCACCGGCCCTGACCGGCGTCCCGGTGACCCTCAACGGCGCCAGCTCCAGCGACCCCGACGGCTCGATCGTCAAGTACGAATGGGACCTCGACGGCAACGGGACCTACGAGAGCAGCACCGGTTCGACCGCCAGCACCACCAAGACCTTCACCGCCAACGGCGAATACACCCTTGGCCTGCGGGTCACCGACAACCTCACCGGGACCGACACCACCACCCGGACGATCAAAGTCGGGCCCCAGCCGCCGAGCGCGTCGTTCACCGCCGACCCCAACCCGGCGACGGTTGGCAGCTCGGTTCACTACGACGCCTCCGGCTCCAAAGACCCGGACGGCTCGATCGTCAAATACGAGTGGGATCTCGACGGCAACGGGACCTACGAGACCGATACCGGCTCCACCGCTGCCGCCGACCGCGTCTACGGAGCCGCCGGTACCTTCGACGTCGGCCTGCGGGTGACCGACAACAGCGGCAGCACCGCGACTAAAACCCTGCCGGTGACGGTCAACAGCGGCGGCGTCAGCAACTACGGCGACGCCGTGCTCGAAACCCCCGGCCTGGTCGGCTACTGGCGCCTCGGCGAGAGCAGCGGGCCCAGCATCGCCGACAGCAAGGGAACGGCCACCGGCACCGCCTCGGCCGGAGTCGGCTTCGGCCAGCCCGGCGCGGTCGGCGGCGACCCCAACACGGCCGCCCGCTTCGACGGCGACGACTCCGCAAAAGCACCCCTCAACCTTTCCGGCACCAGCAAAGCGACGGTTGAGTTCTGGCTCAAATGGGATGGCTACGTCGATGACGACGCGCTCGCGCTCGAGCTGACCGAAAACTTCAACCAGGAAAACGGCGGCTTCGTCGTCGACCCGGACGCTCCGCAGGAAAACGGCAAGTTCGGCGTCGGGATCGGCGAGGGCATATCCCGCAACAACGTCTTCTTCGCCCGGCCCAGCGCCGGCGTCTGGCACCACTACGCCTTCGTCTTCGACACCACCGCGGCGGCGGCCCAGCAGATCATCCCCTACGTCGACGGTCAGCCGGTCAGCTACACCAAGACCGCCAGCGGCACCGGCGCCGGCAACTTCGCCAACTCGATGCTGAACTTCATGTCGCGCAACGGCGAGCGCCTGTTCGGCCGCGGCACGCTCGACGAGGTGGCGATCTACAACCGGGCGCTCAGCGCCACCGAAATCGCCGCCCACAAGGCCGCGAACGGGGCCAACCACAAGCCGGCGGCCGCCCTCACGATCACCCCGAACCCGGTCGCGATCGGCGGCACCGCGACCTTCAACGCCTCCGGCTCGATCGACTCCGACGGCACGATCGTCAAATACGAGTGGGACCTCGACGGCAACGGCACCTATGAGACCAGCACCGGCTCGACCCCGACCGCCAGCGCCCAATACTCGACCGAAGCCCAGATCCCGATCTCGGTCCGGGTCTACGACGACAAACTCGCGGTCGACACCGAAACCAAGACCCTAAAAGTCGGCGGGCCCGACCCGCAGCCCCCGGTCGCTTCCTTCAGCGCCACCCCGAACCCGGCGATCACCGACCTGCCGGTGCAGTTCGACGGCTCGGCGGCGAAAGACTCCGACGGCTCGATCGTCAAGTACGAATGGGACCTCGACGGCAACGGGACCTATGAGACCGACACCGGCGCAAGCGCCACCGCCCAGCACAGCTACAGCTTCGCTGGCCTCGTCCAGGTCCACCTCCGGGTCACCGACAACAGCGGCATGACCGACGTCGCCACCGTGTCGCTGACGGTCAACGCCAGCGGCGTCAGCAACTACGGCGACACCGTCCTCGACACCGCCGGCCTGGTCGGCTACTGGCGACTCGGCGAGAACGCCGGGCCGAGCCTCGCCGACAGCAAGGGCACGGCAACCGGCAGCGCCCTCAACGGGACCGTCTTCGGCTCCCCCGGAGCCCTCGCCGGTGACCCGAATACGGCGCTCAGCTTCGACGGCACCAATGACTTCGGCAGCGTCCCGGTCAACCTCTCCGGGACGAGCAAAGCCACGGTCGAGTTCTGGCTCAAGTGGAACGGCTACGACAACGAAGACGACCTGGCGATGGAGCTGACCCCGAACTTCAACGGCAACAGCGGCGGCTTCCTGGTCGATCCGAACTCGAGCCAGGGCAGCTTCGGGGTCGGCATCGGCATCGCCGAGTCCCGCAACAACGCCTTCTTCGCCCGGCCCAGCGCCGGGGTCTGGCATCACTACGCGTTGGTCTTCGACACCACCGCCCCGGCGGCGCAGCAGATCACCCCCTACGTCGACGGCCAACCGGTCAGCTACTCGAAGACCGCCAGCGGCAGCGGCGCCGGCAACTTCGCCAACTCGACCCTCTACCTGATGTCGCGCGGCGGACAGTTCCTGTTCGGCGCCGGGAGCCTCGACGAGGTCGCGGTTTACAACCGCGCCCTCAGCGCCGCAGAAATCGCCGAACACCAGGCCAGCCACGGTCTCAACCGGCGCCCGCACGCGGCCCTTTCCGCCAGCCCGAACCCGGTCGAAACCAAAACCGAAGTGACCTTCAACGCCTCCGGCTCGAGCGATCCCGACGGCTCGATCGTCAGCTACCAGTGGGACCTCGACGGCAACGGCAGCTTCGAGACCGACACCGGGACCACCCCCACCGTCAAATCCAGCTACGCGCAGGAGGGCAGCGTCCCGGTCACGGTCAGGGTGCGCGACAACGAAGGGGCGACCGACACCGAAACGGTCGCGCTCACGGTCGCTGACAAAAAAGAACCGCCGCCCACGGTCAGCTACTCGAAAGCCGTCGCGGAAACTCCCGGCCTGATCCACTACTGGCGGCTCGGCGAGACCGGCGGGGCGACCCTCGCCGACAGCGCCGGCAGCGCCACCGCGAGCCTCTCCGGCGGGCCGACGCTCGGCCTCCCCGGCGCCCTCGGCGGCAACGCCGGCGGCTTCGACGGAGTCGACGACGCCGCCACGGCGCCGGTCAACCTCTCTGGCACGACCGATCTCACGGTCGAGTTCTGGCTGAAGTGGAACGCCTTCGCCGACGACGACCACCTGGCGATGGAGATGACCGAAAACTTCAACGCCAACCCGGGCGGGTTCCTGATCGACCCGAACTCGAGCTCAGAAGCGTTCGGCGTCGCGATCGGGGAGAGCGAATCCCGCAACAACGCCTTCTTCGCCCGGCCGAGCGCCGGTGTCTGGCACCACTACGCCTTCGTCTTCGACACCACCGCGCCGGCGGCGCAGCAGATCACCCCCTACGTCGACGGCAAACCGGTCGCCTTCAGCAAGGGCGCCAGCGGCAGCGGCGGCGGGGCCTTCGCCAACGCCAACCTCTATCTGATGTCGCGCGGCGCCGCCAACCTGTTCGGCGCCGGAACGCTCGACGAGGTGGCGATCTACGACCAGGCGCTGAGCGCCGCCCAGATCGCCGCCCACTTCGCCGCCAACGCGGACTAGGCGCTTAGGCGGACTCGTCGGCGCCGGCGTCGCGGCGCGGACCCATCGGGCGCGCCTGCCCGTCGATATCGGTCCCGAGGTTGTCTTCGCTTTCAGGGATCAGGTCACGGGCGACGCCGCCGGTCAGGTGGTAGTCCATGCCGGCCCCGTTGATCGCGTTGACGTAGGGATAGGCGCCGCCGAGGTTGACGTCGCCGGTGCCGCAGGCCATCCCGCGCCAGAGGTTGTAGCGGAAGACGACGCCGCGCAGCGAGCAGGAGCCGTAGCTCGGCTGCCCGATGTTGCCGACCACGCGGAAGTTCGAGTAGGCCGGGTTGAGGCCGTTGTCGTCGAAGGAGAAGTAGCCGTTGGCGCTGTTGTTGCGCACGGTGGTGTTGGCGAAGTCGGAGCTGCCGCCGGAGAAGGCGACCGTGCTGGCGCCGGAGCCGCTGCCGCCCTCGCCAACCGGGGCCGCGAACCAGTTGTTCTCGATCTGGACGTTTGAGACCGGGCCGCTGTTGGACTGCAGGAAGATGTCGTAGACCGAGTTGCCCCAGAACTTCGAGTTGCGCACGGTCACGCCCTTACCGGCGAAAATTGCCAGCCCCTCGATGTGGCAGGGGCCGAAGTCATAGGAGACGATGTCGTGGATCCGCACGCCTTCGATCAGGATCCGTTCCGGGTTCGGCGCCCCGGTTTCGGCGAAGCGGCGGATGCTGTTGTTGGAGCCGCCGTAGGGGCCGCCGCAATCGCTGGCCGGCCCATAATCGCCGCCGATCACGTTGACGTCGGTGGCCGACATGACCATGAAGTTGCGGGCGTCCATGTTGCGGAAGGTGATGTCGGAGACGGGGAACTGGTACGGGTCGGTGACCCGTGCGTCGAGATCGGTCGCGGTCATCCCCTGGAGGGTCACGTGCGACGCGTAGACGGTGACGTTGCCAAGGGTGACGTTGGCCCCCGGAGCCGGCCGGAAGACGACGTCTTCGGAGGACGTGTAGCCGGCGTCACGCTGGATCGTCTGGTTCCCGTAGCTGCCCGCGGCCAATTGAACGACGTCGCCCGCTGCCGCCACCTGGTAGGCGCGGTTGAGCGACCTGCAGGGCGCGGTCGCGGAGCACGAGGCCGAGTCCGAGCCGCCCGCGGAAAGGTAGAGGTCGGTGCTGCCGCTCGGTTCGGTCGGCGGGGCCGGTTCTTCGGGCGGAGTCGGCGGCGTGGTCGGTTCTTCGGGAGCCGGTTCGGTCGGCGGGACCGGGGTCGCGCTCCCGCCGGTCTCGTCGGCCCCCGCGTCCGGGGCTGCCCCGGCCGGGCGGGCGTCGCCGTCGATGTCGCGGGCCGGGAAGTTGACGGGATCGCCGGCGTCGATCGCCGCGGCTCCGGCCTTGAGGTGGAAGTCGAGCGCGGCGGGGTTGAGGAACCCGGAAGGAGCGACCTTGTCGTTCGGCCCGACCTTCGAGCCGGAGTACCAGACGTTGTGGTCGACTTCGATCCCTGCCGGCTTCGGTTCGAGGTTGCCGGTGCTGCCGCTCCAGAACTTCACCGCCGGCCCGACGTTGCTGAGGATCTTCACGTTCGAGTAGGGAACGCTCGGGTCGGGGTTGATCTCTTTGTTCAGCGAGTTGTTGCGGATCGTCACGTTTTTCCAGCTGGTGCCGGCGTGGTCGCCAAACCGGATCGAGTAGTAGCCGCTGCGGCAACAGTCGAAGAAGTTGTTCTCGATGAGGATGTTGCTCGGCGTCGCGGCCGCCCCGCCCGGCAGCTTCTGCAGGAAGATGTCGAACACCTCGCAGTTGCGGAAGCTGCTGTTGCGGATCGTCAGGCCGTTGACCGCCCAGACCTGCAGGCACTCGACGTGGGCGCCGGAGCCGGGCGAGAGGGTGAAGTCGTGGAAGTCGACGCCTTCGATCAGGATGTCTTCCGGCGAGGCCGAGGTCGAGGTCCCGTTGGAGGCGATGCGGCTGTTTTCGTCAGCGGAGGGGCCGACGCTGCCGCCGATGAAGGAGATTTCGCGCGAGGACTGGGTTCCGTTGGAGTAGAGATCGAAGTTCTTCAGCGAGTCGTTGCGCATGGTCACGTCGACGGCGCTCGATTCGATCCAGAGCTTGCTGGCCAGGTGGAGGCCGCGCAGCTCGAGGTGGCGGGCGTAGACGTGGAGCTCGGGCGCGATCGTCACCGTCGCCCCCGCCGCCGGGCGGAACAGCACGTCCTGGGTCGAGGTCTTGGTCGAGTCGAGCGAGAGCGAGGTGTCGCCGTAGGTCCCGGCCGCCATCTCGACGGTGTTGCCCGGCTGCGCCAGCTTGTAGGCGCGGTTCAACGTCTTGCACGGTTTCGCCGCGGTGCAGGGGTTGGCGTCGCTCCCCGACGGGCTCAGGTAGAACTCGGCCGCGCTCGGCTGCGGTTCGGGTTCGGGCTGGGGTTCCGGAGTCGGTTCCGGTTCAGGGGTCGGAGTCGGCGTCGGTTCGGGGGTCGGTTCGGGTTCCGGCGTTGGAGTCGGCGTCGGCGTGGGTTCAGGTTCCGGCGTTGGAGTCGGTTCCGGTTCCGGCGTGGGGGTCGGCGTCGGTTCGGGCGCGGGAGGCTTGTGACCCTTTGGGCTCTTCGGGTCGCGCGGATTGCTCCCGCGCCTCACCTCGACCCCGTCGCTGAGCCCGTCGCCATCGGTGTCCCACTTGCGCAGATCGGTGCGGGAGCGGCGCGTCTCATAGCGGTCGCTGAGGCCGTCGCCATCACTGTCGCGGACCGGCGCGTTCAGCCTCTGCCCCACGGCCGGCTTGCCGCCGATTACCTTGGTTGCCCCCATCGCCACCGCGGCCAGCGCGAGCACGGCCGCCGTGAGGACGACAAAGGACAGGATGCTTTTGAGACGCCTCCCATTGGTTAGCATTCCTGAACTGTCGGTACCCCGGAGTCGGCCCGTGAAATCGGCGCCCCCGCTTCGACGGATGTCTTAGCCGGTCGTTGGAGAGCTAAAAACCGCTGCTCAGACGCACAGGCGAGCTGGCGTCACGAACCAGCAACCGGGGTTCGCCGCTGCCGTCGGCGGGGACCGCGTAGAGGTTGTCCCCGTAGGCGTAGGCGAGGGTCCGGTCGTCGAGCCACTCAACCTGGTCGTCGATCGAGCGGGTCTCGGCGACCGCATGGTCTTCCAGGGTCTTTACGTCGAGGACCCGCAGCCGCCAACTTTCGCCGTCGCCGACCCGGCTCTTGTAGGCGATCTGCTTGCCGTCCGGGGAGAGCGAGGGGCACTCCACCCCATCGCGCAACACCCGCATCGAACGGGCGGCGATGTCGCCTTCGACCAGGTAGTGACTGCTGCCGGTCCCCAGGGTCGCGTAGAAGCGGTTGGAATCACCAGGTACGAAGGTGACACCCCAGAAGTTGAAGTCGACCGCGTCGAACGGCTTGCCGTCCTTGCTCACCGCGAACTGCTCGAGCTGGGCGATCTGGGTGCCGGTGTTCATGTCGAGGATCGTCGTCCGGGTGGAGAAGGCGGACGGCGACTGCAGGTAGGAGTCGCCGCTGACGAACACGGTCATCGTCCCGTAGCGACCGTCGGCGGAGACCCTGGCCCGGGAGGGAAAGCCAGTCAGCGCGATCTCGTGCAGCGGGCGCAGCTGCGAGTCGAAGATCTCGGCTCGGTAATCGACCCCGGAGGGTGCAACGCCCATGCAGATGCCCCGCCCGCCCGCGTAGTAGACCCGCTCGCAGGCGAGGTCCCCGGAGCGGCGCCGGACCTTGCCGCCGTCGATCTCGTAGACGCGCCCGTTGAGTCGCGGGTTCGAGGGATCGACGGCCCGCACCATCAGGTCGGTGCCGGCGAGCTCGGCGCCGGCGCTCTGCGGCCGGGCCTTGGTCGTCGTCTCATCCGGCCCCAGGGCGGCCGCGACCACGTAGCCGGCCCCGACCAGGAGGCAGATGGCGACCAGCCCGATCAGGATCCTGCCGTTGCGACTACTCATTCGGGGCGACACGCTCGGCACGGAGGAGCAGCGGCGCCGCAACCGCGATCGCCGCGGCGAGAGCGGCGGCGAAGACCACGACCGCGGTCTGCATCCCGACCGCGAACCAGAGCGCACCGAAGAGGACCGAGGAGAGCAGGCGGCCGAGGCTGACGACGGTGATCAGCAGGCCGATCCCGCTCGCCTGCAGCTTCTCTGGCAGCAGCGCCCCGGCGAGAGCCGTCAGCACCCCTTCGGTGGCGGCGAAGTAACCGCCGAGGGCGAGCAGGCAGACGGCGAGGGCCAGGTAGCCGACCGAGCTCATCATCAGCACACCGTAGGCGACGAAGAGGAGGGCTTGCCCGGCCAGCAGGACCGGGACCTTGCCGATCCGGTCGGCGAGCTGCCCGACCGGGATCGCCAGACCCATGAAGGCAATCGCCGTCATCACGTAGAGCAGCGGGAAGAGAGCGGGATCGAAATCGATGCTGCGCTGCAGGCCGACGTAGATCATCGCGTCGGAAACGCTCGCCACGGAGAGGCCGGCGGCGGCGATCAGCAGCGGCGCGAACCGCGGCTCGACCACCAGCCGCAGGGCGGCCCGCAGCTTCGGCGCGGCCCCGTCGCGGGGCGCCCGGTCGGGCTTCCCCTGCACGTTGAGGATCAGTACCGCGAGCCCGAGGACCGCGAACAGGGTGCTGACGACGAAGACGGCGTCGAAGCGGG